>Ga0192267_1043_pt1 | contig 21017 bp, 16 predicted proteins | sample Koala_Koa23_M3_FD_131260 | JGI IMG/M metagenome (GOLD analysis project Ga0192267, IMG submission 131260) | Enriched cells from koala feces incubated with labeled cellulose particles, San Francisco Zoo, California, United States - Koala_Koa2-3_M3 ...
TTTACCCGCCTTATAGCCGAACTGACCACCGAACTGACCGCCCGCAAGAAGCAGTATGCATACTACCGGGAGCAGCTACTGGACTTTCCGGGGGGAAAAAGGAAATGAATAAGTAAAAACATTGCTGTCTGTTTTTTCTCGTTGCCTTTTTCGGTTTATCTCTTTTACCCGCTATTTTTAGAATCTTTTTTCTATTTTCCCTTTTTTACTTTTTTTCTTTCTTTTTTTTCTTCCTTTCTAATTCCTTTTATTGGTTTAAGGTATTTTTTAGCCCGTTTTAAGGCATTTCTGACCCTTCGCCGGATGGTTATGCATTGAACCCAAAAAAACGCTTTAAATCGCCCCCAAAATGCCTTAGGGTTCTCTTTGGTAAAGTTTGCCAAGGAAAAATCAACGACCGTACAAGAAAAAAGGGAGAGAAAAAAGAAGCATGGGTAAAACGATACCGGCAAAAGAACTAAAAGAAAGAAAGATTAACTGTGATGATCAACCTCTCTGTATAAAAAAATCGGAAGAAAAAGAGGATATTAACGTTTTTTTTATTACTTTTTTTTTAACTATCTCTCTTGATTTTTCTTAAGTTATGATAAAAATAGCTAATGAAATATAAAACCCACAACAAAGAATGCGATCAATACCGCTCTTTTCTGTTGAAAAGAATAATATTTTTAAACTTTTTACCCAAGAAACAAGTAGTGTTTTATATATTTTTAAAGGTTATGGCCTCTTTTTTTACATTAATCATAATGGGGATTATAAAAAGGGAGGGGGGTGATTTTACTTCGTTTAACTTCAAAAATTTGTAATGTTACTGTTTTGGTTGTATTTTTGTCTTTGTTGTCGGGTGCCGCTGCGAAGTGCCGCCGTTGTAAAACTTTTAATTAATAAAAAAGAAGAGAAAAGAAAGTAAATATATTTACCGTCTCTTCTTTTTTTTGTATCTTCACTTTTATAATTAAAGGTTTTACAATGAAAAATGAAAAATTATTACAAGAATTGCAACAAAAACAGGAATCATTCCTTACAACGTGTCGCAAGAGAGTAAAAAAACAGGAAAAATGGACTGCATCAGATTGGATCGAAGATGCGACACAAAAAATAAAAAATATAAATCCCGAGCCTGTTGATTTTCATGACTATGATGAGAATGGGAAAATCCAAGAACCTAAGTCTATTTATTACCAGCGGATTGTAAAAAATGTCCTTGCCTTTATTCAAGAAGCAACCGAAAGTGAATTCTGTTTGACCTCCATACCGGAGCGTCTGGGTAAATTATTCGGCTGTCTTGTCTTTTGGAATGGGAGGCAATGGTTTAGACTCGACGGGGATCAGATAGCCGGAATCAAAGTAAAAAAACTAATTACTACCGCTGCCACCCGGTTAGGAATTGACGACGAAACTTCAGAAGCCAGTTTTTTTATAGACGGATTATTAAAAGAATTAAGATTATTATTATCCCCCATAGGTAAACCGAATAATGAGTTTGGTTGGCTTAATTTTACCAACGGAACGCTGCGGATTAATACAAAGACAGCAAATACGACCTTTTTACCGCACGATAAAACGAATTACCTGACGCATATGTTACCTTATGACTATGATCCAAAAGCAATAGCCCCGCTCTTTGATGAGTTCCTGTTAAGAGTCTTACCCAGAGAGACAACCCGAGCAGCACTGATGGAGTTCCTTGGTAGCTGTTTTCTCCCGGGGCGTGGCAGTGGTAAAATTATGTTAGCACTGGGTACACCAAGTGGAGATAATGGAAAAAGTACCCTGATCCGGATCTTAGAACAGGTGCTAGGTAGGGAAAATGTAACCAATTATTCCTTAACGGAATTATCACGAAAGGAAACTGTCCGATATAACATTACCGGTAAACTTCTTAACTGGGGTGATGAACTGGGTACGAATTTCGATGCGGAAAATATCAAGAAGATGGCGGGCGGAGAACCGGTAATAGTTCGACAAATGTACGGACAACCCAGTGAATCAGATAGATACGCCCGATTGGCAGGTAATGTAAACGAGCTGCCCTCTACCAACGAAATTACGGAGAGTTTTTTTAAACGTTTACTTGTTATTCCATTTCTGGAGATGATTCCTAAGGAAAAACAGGACCCTGGTCTTGCCACCCGGATCTGCGAGACGGAGCGCTGTGGTATTCTAAACCAGATCCTACGGGGAACCTACCGCCTAATTCAAAACAATTATCAGATTGAGACCCCTGAAACAACTACGGCCCGACAGGCTTACCGGGCACAGCTCAATCCGGTGGTGGCATGGGTAGAAACAGTTACATTGGATGAGATTTTTAAGGAGGAAGTAAAAGACGAATATGGGCAAACTGTCGGGAAAAAAATACCGGTAAATATAATGAAGGCTACCGAACTTTATCACGCCTTCCTGCGCTGGGCGGCTGATAACGATCCTGGTAATGCGAAAATGTCACAGACAAAATTCGGGAGGCTTACGCAGATGTTACAAGGTGTAATAAGGGATCGTAGTAATCAAACGGGTTTGGTAATTTATAAAAAAATATAAAAAACGAAAGTAAAACCCTTCAGAAATTTTTCAACTCTTCAGGATTTCTGAAAGGTTTCTGAAGAATTCTGAAGGGTTAAAGGAAAAACCTTTTAGTCTACAATTTTCTTATTATCAGAATATTATTTTTATTTCTGAATGGTTTGAAGGGTTTTTATAATAAAAGAGATAATATATATTTTAAAAAGTACTAAATACTTAGAAATCAAGAAGAAAATAAAATAAAAAAAAATATATATGTGTATAAATAAGGAAGGTATAAAACCCTTCAGTTTAAATAATATAGTTTCTTAGTGAACAAATAAATATGAAATATCAAACTAATCACCGTTTCCGTCTGGAACGCAAAGGCGACGATCCACACAGCCTCACAAAGCAAAAGTATACCTGTCCCGCTTGCGGGAAGAAGAGTTTAACACGGTATATCGACACAAAAACAAAAACTTACCTCTCTGAGAAGTGTGGACGGTGTGACCGTCTGAACAACTGTGCTTATCACTACACTCCCAGGGAGTATTTTCAGGACCACCCGGAAGAAAAAGAGAAATACAAGAATAAAGAGGATGTATGGCGTGATAAGGCTGTGTCCCATAGGTGGGATTGGCTCGGAGATGAGAAAGGTTTTGATGCGGTTTTTGATTGCATACCCAAAGAGATAATACCTAAAGCCTATCTATGGGGAAATTCCGATAGTGTCTTTTTTTTATGGTTGCGCAGCCTTTTTAACACAAATGCGATAGAGGATTCGGTCGCAATGCGCGTACTGCGGGATTACGCCCTGGGGGCTACACCGGACGGAAGGGTACTATTCTATCAAATACAGGACCGGCGGATCCGTACCGCCAAAATCATGGATTACGATCCGAGCGGACACCGCCGGAAAGTGCCCTCGTGGCTGCACAACCTGCCCGGGATTAAAGAGTACTATCCGGGCGGGTTCCGCCTGCGGCAGTGTCTGTTCGGGATACATCTGCTTTTTAAATACCCTGAAAAGATGGTAGCGGTGGTAGAGGCGGAAAAAACCGCCTGTGTAATGGCTGGATTTTATCCGGATACGCTCTGGTTGGCCACGGGTGGCGCCACGGTAAACCTCAATGCCGATAGTCTGGCTCCCCTGAAAGGTCGCCGGGTCGTCTTCTATCCCGATGCCTCGCCGGAAGATAAGATCTATAAAGATTGGCAAAGGCGTACGGCGCTGAATATGCCTACCAGTACTTCTTATCAGGTAGACGATAGCCTGACCGGCAGTAAGGTTTCAGAGACTGACAAGGAAAAAGGCATTGACCTTGTGGATATAATAAATTATAGATAAGTGATGAAACGAAGCAGAAAACAAAACAAGCAAACACCCGGGCAGCTTTGCCTGTTTCACCTGCCAGGGAGGATAGCATGGACTGAAAAAGTGATTTTGTGATTTTTGTGCCTAAAAAGGACCTAAAAATCACCTAAGCTAATTTGCTGTGTTTCACTTTGTTATAACTTTCAAAACAAAAAAAAGTCACAAAAATCACAAAAAAACTATTATTATAGCAATTTTTTTTTAAAAAACATCGAAATATTGGCAATATATCGACGAAAAAAAAATAAAAAATATATATATTAAATAGGCTGTTTTTTGATTTTTGTGACTTTTTGCCTTAATTGTTTAATTTTCAATGCGTTAGCTCAGATACTTTTTTTAGGTACAAAAAGTACCTAACCCCTAAAAACCCCCTCAAATGTTAAATCCGTTAACAAATAAACAAGTGATGAAACGAAACAGAAAACAAAACGAGGTAGCATCCGGACAGCTCTGCCTGTTTGAAATGCCCGGGATCCGGCAGCAGGAAGAAACCCAGCGGAAACCGAAACGGAAGCCCGTAGAGGCTTTAAAACCTGCCGCCCTTACTCTTATACCACCCGTACCGGCACCCGCGCTTAAAACGCCGGAAAATACCCTTCAAACGGAAATCCCGGATAGGGAAGAATTCTGCCGTCTGTGGAAAGCGAACCCCGACGCGCTGCACACGCTGAATCAGATGGCAAAGAAAAATCCGGCTGTTCGCACACTTGTGTGCCGTCTGGGTTTGGTATCCCTCTGCCTCCTACATCGTCGCTACATCCTATAGCTAATATAGAAGAGCCAAGGATAAAAAGATAATTTTAATTGTTTTTATTTAATTTCATTTTTAATATTAAATTACTAGTTACTATTGTCTAAGTTTTTATATATAATCAATACTACTGTAAAAACCTAAACAGACCAAAACCATTAAACATAAAATACCCTACCTTCTTTGATCTCTGTCTTTTCTTTTTCCTCCTTCGCATAACCCAGCAGGCAGAATCCGATTCCTTCCACATCTTCATTAACTTTCCACTGTTTTAGTAAGTCCTGTCCTTCTTTACTTTGAAACACCTCTTTTGCCCGGTGAATCCAACGCGAGTCGACACCCAGTGCCCAGGCTGCATTCATAAGGTTTCCCATAGCAAGAGCGCCGTCGTAGAGATAAGTAGCCTCCTTCTTTGCTACCACAACAATTACATCTTTTGCCCCATAGAAAGGGTCACAGTCTATTTTCATAACATCGGCATTCATTCTGGAAAGCCGTTTTATGGTTTCATTATCAGAAACCACGATAAAACGCGGCGTTTGCATATTCATCCCCGACGGGGCGTTTAAACCTGCCTTTACTATCTGCCGGATAAGTACCTTATCTACATGTTTATTAAGATAACTCTTACAGCTCTTCCGGGTAATCAATTTTTCAATTGTCTCGTTCATATTTTTAAATTATAGATCTTGCAAATATAAATTAGGTCAGTAAATAATTGCAACAGTAGCGGAAATAATAAAAACAAAAAACAAAAAAAGAGAAGAAGAAAATGTTTTTAGAGATACAAAAAAGTTTTTCCCTTTCCTTTTGTTTTTCACAAAGAGCTATTTCTTTTATTTCTTTTAGTTTTCCCGGTGTTTAGCTGTAGTATAAGTATAAATATCTAACCGAAATAACAAAAGTACAACTTTTCTATTCATATAAGGTAAAGCGAAAAAAGTAAAAAACAAAAAAACTATCAGCCTCGTAAGAGCTATTAAGACACTACAAATTACAAAATTTGCCACAGTGATGATAAAAATAAGAGTGCTTTATAAAAGCTAGATATTATTATTATTATATAGATAGATTAAGTGTATAATATATAAACAAAATATATTATAAAATGTATTACAAAGATATTTTATAAAGTTTACAGGCGGTCTGAAGGCCCGGATTGATATATTTAAAAGAAAGATTTTAATATTTAAAGGGCGACCGGAATTTCGTGTGACAAAAGAAAATAAAGACCACCTCTTATGACAGGTAACAAACCTAATTTTTATAAATTACACGTTAAATTAATATTAATATTTTATCTTTATCGAATTATACCGTTTAAAAGAAGGAGTTGGTAAAACGGTAGTGAATCAATTGAATAATACCTATTAAAGAAATATGATTTTTGATAATATTACTAAATTACTAACAGATAGTTGATGTGTGCGTTTAAGATATCTTAAAAAAAAAGAATCTAAAAAGAATCTAAAAAAAAGATCAAAAAATGAGTCACCCTAAAAGGAAAACATAAAATATCAACCAATAACGGATTAATATTATTACATTTGTATTATTGATCTGAATTTAGGAATATTTAAACGAGATAATAATAGAATATTGTGTATTATGAAAAAGAGTTTAATGTTGTTTTTGTCTGTTATAGTTGTTATGAGCGGATTGTTTTCATCCTGTATTGGGTCCTTTAATCTGACCAACAAAGTCTTGGGATGGAACAAAGAAATTGATAGTAAATTTGTTAACGAGTTAGTATTTATCGCTTTTCATATTGCCCCAGTATATGAAATCACCGTACTGGCAGATATTCTGGTAACCAATTCCATCGAATTTTGGAGTGGAAAAAATCCGGTAGTAACTGACGCATCCACTATTCGGTCTGTAGAAACAGAAAATGGAATTTATTTAGTTAAAGCCAAAGCAGACGGATATTCTATTCAAAAAGAGGGAGAGGACTGGAAGATGGATTTTGTATTTAACGAAACGGAAAATAGTTGGTCGCTGAAATCAAACGAAGAAAGTTATAAATTTTTGAAATATACAGGTGGCGATGAAGTGGTGATATATCTGCCCGACGGACAGGAAATAACCGTTGAGACAAGCCCTGTTGGCGTACTGGCTCTTCAGCGGGCAACCGATGAATATGCATCACTGGCGATTCTCTGAAATAACGATTAAAATAATTAAAATAATCAAATTATCAAGTAATGAAAAAAATATTTTTTTTAATAGGTATTTTTTAACAGTGAGCAATTTTACTCTTTTCGCTCAACAAAAAAGCGTAACTGTCTTTAAGGGAAATGGCAAGCCACGTGTAACCTGCATAATAAATACCCGCACAGGCGAGAGCGCTGGGATTTATCATATACACGTGTTCAATATGCAAACGTGGAAACCGGGAATTGCGCCCCAAACAGGCGACATTCAAGTTTTCTCCTTTAATGGTTATGAAGCAATTATTTTACTAAAAAAGATTGTGGAGAGCGAAAGCTGGGAAAAGGATTGGAAGAATTTGTTTACTGTCGGAGAAAAGTATGAGCCTTTTATCGTCGGAAAAAATTACTTAGGCTGGAAAGCCCATTATACGCACGAGACAAAAACGTCCTACATACCGGAAGGATACGCCACCCATAAAACGAAGGTATGGCAGGAGGTACTCGCTACCATTGAAAAAGACTGGAGGGAGACCAGGCGGATAGAATTTATCCGGGCTATCACCCGGGAAATGATAGAAAACGGTTCGGATACCACGGAAGAGGAGGTTCTACAATATTTTGAAGATAAATACAGTAAGGAAGGGGAAGAATAAGTCCCTTCCGAGACGATTTAATAGATTTTTAACTCCAGGTGGTTTAACACAAATCACCTGGAGTTTTTAAGGGTTTAAAATAGTTTAAAATGGATGTGATATTACATCAAACTAAAAACGATATTATTAATTAATATAACTGGTAAATTATGAAAAAATACATCGCAGAAATGATAGGAACAATGATTCTTGTTCTTATGGGGTGTGGCAGTGCAATTTTTGCCGGCGGAACGGCTGATACAGTAGGCACCGGGGTTGGAACAATCGGCGTGGCGCTAGCTTTTGGGTTATCTGTGACTGCTATGGCATATACTATTGGTAATATATCAGGGTGTCATATCAATCCGGCTGTTACATTGGGAATGCTTTTATCCAAAAGAATAAGTGGCAAAGATGCCGGAGTGTATATGGTGTTTCAAATAATCGGAGCCATTATCGGCTCTGCTATCCTTTACATACTCGTATCCACCGGAACACATGACGGACCCACCGCCACAGGTTCCAATAGTTTTGAAAAAGGAATGATGTTACAGGCATTTATGGCGGAAGTGGTGTTTACCTGTCTTTTTGTATTGGTTGTGCTCGCTTCTACAGATGAAAGGAAAGGCGCGGGAAATCTTTCGGGCCTGATTGTTGGTTTGACGCTGGTGTTAATACATATTGTATGCATTCCTATCACTGGTACATCGGTTAATCCGGCACGTAGTATAGGTCCGGCGTTATTCCAGGGGGGCGAAGCCTTATCTCAACTGTGGCTGTTTATTATTGCCCCACTTGTGGGGTCGTTTTTGGGATTTGTTATCCAAAAATGGATTATGAATAATAATGCATGATCTCCTTATTATAAAACCTTGTTTTTAACACCGTGTATTTTTCTTGACTGGTATTAGTATATATAGAATTACAATTTAAATAATTACTAAAATGTTTTATATCTCATATAAGCCTCGTAAACCTAAATTATATTTTTTTGTGATATATGCAATAATTATAACGCTGTCGTCATGTTCCGATGATAAAGATTTATATGAAAATATAATATGGAACAATGAAGACATAGAAATTACAGACGAGGAGGATGAAACTATTCCTCAAATACCCACAGATTCAGGTGATCCGGGTGATAATCCATTGATAACTAATTCACAAAACTTGGATATTACTGCTCTTAGAATTTGTTTTTCATCTGATAGTATAATGATCGAAAATCCCTATTCGGAGGACGTAGTAGTAATAAATGTATCTGATGGACACGTTATTATTAATAACAAAACAGACGAGGAGTTAAATTATATTCTATCGGGAATTACAGAAAATGGCTCGGTAAATATATATGGAGAGAAGAAGTTTAATTTATATTTGAATGGAGTAGGAATAACTAATCCGAATGGGGCAGCCATTAATAATCAGTGTGGCAAAAAGGCAACCGTTTATCTTGTGGATGAAACAACAAACCGCTTAATTGATGGGGAAGAATATATTTCGATAAACGATGAGGATATGAAAGGAACTTTCTTCAGTGAAGGTCAACTTATATTTGAAGGAGGTGGCACACTGGAAATACGTGGAAAAAACAAACATGCCATTTGCAGCGATGATTATATCCAGATCTCTTCCGGAAATATTTGGATAAAAGAGGCTGCGAGTGATGCAATCCACGCAAATGATTATGTATTGATTGAAGGAGGTACAATTACCACGCGTTCTATAGGAGAAGGAATCGAATGTGAAAAAGGATATGTGGAAATATTGGGCGGTACAGTTGAAATTATAACTATTGGAAAGAAGGGGCATGGAATAAAAAGCAAAACGACCACCCTGGTTAATACAACGGGAACAATAAATATTACTACATATGGAGATGCATCTAAGGGATTTAATAGTGAAGAGGATATGGAAATTATAAACGGAACCATTTATATCCAAACAGCCGGCGATGCTTTTTGGGAGGAGGAAGAAGCGGATATTTCTTCATGTGCGGGAATTAAATGTGATAAAAACCTGAATATCTATAGCGGTGATATTACGATTATAAGTGTAGGTTCCGGTGGAAAAGGAATAAATATAACAGGTGATCTGAATATATATAACGCAAATCTTATTATTTATACAACAGGTGACCAGTATGTGTACGATCGGAATAATGATACAGCCGCAAAAGCCATACGTGTTAAAGGTGATCTTATTATATATGATGGTGTAATAAAAATACGAACCTACAAAACAGAAGCAGAAGGACTGGAAAGTAAAAGTAACTTTGTTATAAAGGGAGGCAACCTTGATGTTAGAGCATATGATGATTGTATTAATGCTGGAACCCATATTCAAATTGATGGTGGATATATCTATTGCCTTAGCTCTGCAAATGATGGAATTGATTCAAATGGAACCTTAAGTGTAACCGGAGGCATTATTGTTTCAGCCGGAACAACTTCTCCGGAAGCCGGAATTGATTGTGATAATGGTGATTTTGAAATAACTGGAGGTATTATTATTGGTATAGGTGGAGATACAAGTACACCTACATCTAGATTATGTACACAACCTTCTGTTGTATTTAAAACATCTTCTTCCAATGTCTCTACAGTATATATAGAATCTGATAGTGGCGAACAGGCACTTGTTTTTAAACTGCCTGTTACCTATAGTAGAAGTATAACTTTATTATTTAGTAGTCCGGAATTAAAGTCTAATACCAACTATACGATCTATACCAATGGCGATATTTCAGGTGGTAGCAATTATTTCTATGGAATTTATACCGGAGCTACTTATAGTAATGGAAGTTCTGTCGGAACATTCTCTACCAGTTCGATGGTCTCTTCTGTGGGAAGTAACTTAAACAGACCTTTTTAAGTACGGCAAAAAACTGCTTGCCGCTCAACTGCTTCCCTTTATCGTTATGGTTGGCTATAATCGCAGGAACTTTGCCAGTAGTACATCTAAAACTCCAATTACTGGAGTTTTAGATGTTCCGCGACCTCTTTTGGGTTTATTGTCCTCATCATTTGAGCAGTTATTATTCTTGCGAGGTTTACCGCCTACATAAGTCTCATCAATCTCCACAACAGCCTCGAAAGTCTTCTTGTGTTCTTCTTTCTCCATCGCCTCACGTATCTGATGAAACATGTGCCAAGCAGACTGGTAAGAACCCATACCCAACTCTCTTTTCAACTGCAAAGCGGTATATCCTTACGGGAAACAATAACGAGATTCACAGCATACAACCACATGCGCAAATCAAGATGCGTATTCTCGAGTATCGTACCTTTTAAACCAGACATCTTTATTCCCGCCCGGGAAAGGGAATATAATAGGGACTGCTGGCAACTGGTACAGCTGGTAAGTAACCTGGCAACCAGCAGCCGGGGGGATAGCCTGGCGGGTGCTACAGAAACAATTATAAACCGGATTGTTGCCAATGTTTGGCGGCCCGAGTGGATGCGGCGGCGGTATGATGCCCTGAACAGGGATACAGACCCCGGGGGACTGGATGAAGCCCGCCGGCGCCTGGCAGAACTCTGGAATTGGTGGGACGAATCCCCGGGGGGCGCAGTAGAGATAATTGAATACTGGATCCGACAGGTGAAGTATGGCGCCCCGGAGAATGCCCGCCGGATTATTCTTAATTTCTGGGGGTTTGAGGTGGAAACCGGAAAAAGTACTACAGCCAAGATGCTGAGCAGTGTTTTAGAGGGCATCACGTACGCGGAATACAGAGGGGCAAAAGATGCGGCGCTTGTTGGGGAGGATGGACTGGACAGGGAGTTTCGGATTGGCTTTCAGTTTGAATGTCCGAAAGCCACCAAACGCCGAAGTATCGTTTTGAACGATATCAAAAGCGGACACTTTAAACGGAACTACAGCCACATTGTGGGATTTCTGGAATACAGTACGATTGATTTGGAACGAAAAGGGGTCACCCTAAAGGATACCGTGCCTCTTTATCCGAACTACATTATAACTACCAATAACATGGCTGCTGATTTCCTTGGCAAAGAAAAAGACCGGCGCATGTATGCTGTGGGTTGGGATCAGGCAATAAAAACAGAGCTTACGGATGAAAAAGAGCTGTGGGATGCGCTGCAGGCGTGGGTACGGTCGGTGTATGTACCGAAGGAGAGACTACACGACTGGCAGAAAGATTTTTATCCCCGTATGAAGCAGGAAGCGGTAGTTAAACTCCCTTCCATAGAAATGGAAGAGATTATTACAGGCGGGGCTTCCGAAAGGTGGTGTTCGGAAGCGTATAAAAACTGGGGGCACCGGGGTTACATCGGGAACTGGATCAAGGCGTGTCACCCCGCTCCGGTAGGAGTAGACAAAAATACTCATTTTAATAACGTATGCACGGCACTGAATCTTTTTGCACCGGGGTGTCTGGCGCAGAACAAAGGAAGGTATTTCTTTCTTAAAGCGGATGTCTTACTTGCCGCTATCCGGGGAGAAAACAGCGAAACGGCTGAAAGAGAGGACGCCCCCGACGTATCAGAGGAGAAATGTCCCTTTTAAGGAGGCAAACCTGTAAAAAAAAAGAGGTTTTTACAGGTTTTTTACAGGTTTTTTCTCCGCAACTTCTTCAGGTTCAGGTAGTTAACAAAACCTGTAAAAATGTAAAAAAAAAGCTATTTCACATAAAAAAATAATTACAGGAAAAAAAATATTTTTTATAGAATGAAGTTGACTTTTTTTTTACAGGTTTTTTGCCCTTAACGTTCACTGACTCAGTCCGTTACGCTGTAAAAAAATTTTTTACAGGTTTTTTACAGGTTTTCCCGGTAAAATTGTAAACTGCTGTGAATCAGAAAAATAGTTAAAACTTAAAAATTGTGAAACAGTGAAAGAACAGCGAAAAACAGCAAAAAAACAGCGAAAAAACGAAAAAAATAACAATTAAAATGAAACATGCGATGAAACGAATCAGAAAACCAGACGAAAAGAATCCCCGGCAGCTTTGCCTGTTTGAAATGTCCGCCGCGAGACAGGGGGGAGAAGCGAGCCGGACGGAACCCGAAAAGAAGCCCGTAGAGGCTTCAAAAACGGCTCGCCTTACGCTTATACCACCCGCACCGGTAGAAGCCGTTAAACAGCCGGAAAATGCCCTTAAAACGAAAATTCCGGATAGGGAGGAACTCCTCCGCCTATGGAAAGAGAACCCCGAGGCGCTACATACCCTGAACCGGATGGCAAAGAAAAAACCGACTGTCCTTACTCTGGTGCGCCGTCTCACCCTGGTACCCCTCTGCCTTCTTCTGCTGCTATCCTGCGGGGAAAACAGGACACCCAGGCTGCCCGAATATTCCGCCGTTAGATGGATAAAACCGGAATTCACTCCCGCCCCCACCATACAACAGGCGGTTAGTTTCCTGGCGCTTGCCGAAGGTTGGCACGATCCCCAAAAAACCGGCTGCACGGGCTGGGGGCATTGCTGTAGGTATGATGATGTCCGCGTAGCGACACCCACGGAGGCGGACAGTCTGCCTGCCGCTGATTTAAGGGCACTTTCCGCCCGTTTTTTTGGACTTTCAGGGGGATTCCCTGTTCTCTCCCCTGCTCGCTTACAATGTGGGCGTAAAAGCCGTTAAAACATCTTCCCTTATGGATTCCCTCTCCTTCCGCGCGTATACTTCTTTTTGTTACATCAAAGGGAAATATAACTCCCAACAATACTGGCGCCGCCGGGCGGAGTGGATGCTGTTTAAAACCCGTGAGCTATCAGACCCAAAACTATCAGCAGCAGGCTGTGCAGTTCCTTACCCAGCATTCCCGCGTGGTGTTTTTAATAGACAGGAAACTGGATAAAAAAAGAGATAATAAATTGTTATCTTTACGGCTTATGTAAGGCAGATAATAAAAAAAGAATAAAAATCAGAGCAAAAAAAATAAATTCAATACAAAGAATAATAAAAAACTAAAATATGACAGGTACAGAACAAAAGACCCAACTGCAAAACAAGATATGGAAAATAGCCAATGAGGTGCGCGGCTCGGTGGACGGATGGGATTTTAAACAGTTTGTGTTAGGAACACTCTTCTACCGATTTATCAGTGAGAATTTTGTCAGTTATATGGAAGGGGGTGATGATAGCGTTGACTATGCAAACTTACCGGATGAGGTAATCACGCCGGAACTAAAGGTGGATGCTGTAAAGACAAAAGGGTATTTTATCTATCCCAGTCAACTTTTTGTCAATATCGTCAAAACCGCTCATACCAATCCCAACCTTAATACCGATTTGAAAACCATTTTTAATGCCATTGAAAATTCGGCCAATGGTTGTCCCTCTGAAGAGGATATAAAGGGGTTATTTTCTGATTTTGATACCACCAGTACCCGTCTGGGAGATAGTGTAAAGGGTAAAAACAGCCGTCTGGCGGCTGTTTTAAAAGGGGTGGGGGAGCTGGATTTTGGCATTTTTGAAGATAACCAGATCGACCTCTTTGGCGATGCCTATGAATTTCTGATTTCCAATTATGCCGCTAACGCGGGAAAATCGGGAGGGGAATTTTTTACCCCCCAGCATATCTCCCGGCTCATCGCCCGCCTGGCTATGCACAAACAAACCTCGGTAAACGGGATTTACGATCCGGCCGCCGGTTCAGGTTCCCTGCTTTTACAGGCAAAAAGCTATTTTAACCGCCACATCATTGAAGAGGGGTTCTTCGGTCAGGAGATCAACTACACCACTTACAACCTGGCTCGGATGAATATGTTTTTACACAACATCAACTATGATAAGTTTAACCTGGCACTGGGAGATACCCTGATACATCCGGCTTTTAAGGACATCAAACCTTTTGACGCCATTGTCTCCAATCCCCCTTATTCGATTAAATGGATCGGTAGCAACGATCCGACCCTTATCGGGGACGACCGGTTTGCCCCCGCCGGTGTGCTGGCCCCCAAATCCCAGGCGGATTTTGCCTTTGTGCTGCACGCCCTCAATTACCTTTCTGCCAGGGGGAGGGCAGCCATTGTCTGTTTTCCCGGGATTTTCTACCGGGGCGGAGCCGAACAGAAGATCCGTAAATACCTGGTGGATCAGAACTTCGTAGAGACGGTAATTTCCCTGGCTCCCAACCTTTTCTTTGGAACGGATATTGCCGTAAATATTCTGATTCTGTCCAAGCATAAAGAAAAAAACACAACCCAGTTTATCGATGCCAGCGGGGAGGAATTCTTTAAGAAAGTAGTAAAAAACAACATACTGGAAGAGGAACATATCCAGCAGATTATTGAAATCTTTGATAAAAAAGAGGATGTTGATTACGTGGCCAAATCGGTAGAGAACAAAAAAATTGCCGAAAACGATTACAACCTTTCGGTTAGCTCTTATGTGGAAGCTAAAGATACCCGTGAAAAGGTGGATATAGTAAAATTAAACCGGGAGATTCAGGAAACGGTTGAAAAAATAGATGCGCTTCGTCGGGAGATTGATACCATTGTAAAAGAGATAGAAGGATGAAATACCTGGAAAGATTATTGGAGGGCTCCCGTGTGGAATATGACAGTATTGGCAACTTAATATTTCGAATCCGAGAAAAAGGCAAATATGAAAATAATATAAAAAACGTTTATTCCGTAAGTAATATTCAGGGAATAATAAAAGCCGAAGATTTTAGAAATAGAACATTTTATAGTAGTGATACTTCTAACTATAATATTATTAGGGCGGGACTCTTTGCTTATAATCCATCCAGATTAAATGTTGGGTCTATAGGATACTTAAAAAGTGATACAGCGGGCTTAGTTAGTCCCATGTATGTTATTTTTAAAATTAACGAAAATAAAATTATTAAAGAGTATTTGCTTTTATTTATAAAATCTACATACTGTATCAATAAAATTAATTCATTAACCGAGATAGGGGCGAGATTTAGGTTTGATTTTAAAAGATGGAAGCTTATAAATATTCCCATCCCCCCCTCTCAAAGTCCAACAGGAAATCGTCCGCATCCTCGATAAATTTGATACCCTTACAACTTCCATCAGCAAAGGACTGCCCCGGGAGATAGAACTCCGCAAGAAGCAGTATGCATACTACCGGGAGCAGCTGCTTACATTTCCAGAAGGAACGAACAAATAAAACAAATATATCATGACACAATATAAACCCATTGCAGAATTAAACCACTATATTGTTTTGGATAAATATACCAGTTATTCAGAAAGGAACAAACCTTTCCCCGCCTACCAGACAGAAAGGGACCTGGAACGGGAATTTATCCAGGATCTTATCAGCCAGGGTTATGAAAACCCCTCCCATCTTACCACTCCCCGGGAGCTGCTTTTAAACGTAAGAAAACAGCTTCAGGCACTGAATGGGGTGGAGTTTACCAATAGTGAATGGGCACGCTATGTAAAAGAATACCTGGATAAACCCGGGGAGGGACTTATTGAAAAAACAAGAAAAATACACGACAACCACATTTATGATTTCACCTTTGACGACGGACATATTCAAAACATTTACCTGGTGGACAAGGAATGTATTTCCCGAAACAAAGTACAGATAATTTCCCAGTTTGAACAAAAAGGAGTGCAAACCAACCGCTACGATGTAACCATTCTGGTCAATGGTCTTCCTTTGGTCGAGGTGGAACTAAAAAAACGCGGAGTGGCTATCCGTGAGGCTTTCAACCAGATCCACCGCTACACCAAAGAGAGCTTTAACAGCGAACATTCACTTTTTAAGTATCTACAAATTTTCGTCATCTCCAACGGCACCGATAGCCGTTATTTTGCCAATACGACAAAACGGGATAAAAACAGCTATGATTTTACGATGAATTGGGCAAAATCCGATAATACGCTCATTAAAGATCTGAAGGATTTTACAGCCACCTTTTTTCAGAAAAACACACTACTAAGCATACTACTTACCTATTCGGTTTTTGATGTGACTAATACGCTGCTTATCATGCGGCCCTATCAGATTGCGGCAACCGAAAGACTTTTGTGGAGAATCAAAAATTCCTACGAACTAAAAAAGTGGGCCACCCCTGAAGGGGGCGGATATATCTGGCATACCACAGGATCGGGTAAGACCCTGACCAGTTTCAAAGCGGCCCGGTTGGCCACACAGTTTGATTTTATTAAAAAAGTGTTTTTCGTGGTGGATCGAAAAGACCTGGATGTGCAAACGATGAAGGAATACCAGCGGTTTTCGCCCGATAGTGTAAACGGATCGAACAGCACAGCGGGATTGAAACGAAATATTGAAAAGGATGATAACAAAATCATTGTTACTACCCTTCAGAAGCTGGACCTTCTAATGAAAAGTGAAAATGATCTTCCTATTTACCGGGAACAGGTCGTGTTTATTTTTGACGAAGCCCACCGCTCCCAGTTTGGTGAAGCCCAAAGGAATCTAAAAAAGAGGTTTAAAAAATATTATCAGTTCGGTTTTACCGGAACACCTATATTTGTCGATAATGCCGCAGGAGCGGAAACAACAGGCAGTGTGTTTGGCAGCCAGCTGCACTCCTATACCATTACGGATGCCATCCGGGATGAAAAGGTATTGAAATTTAAAGTGGATTACAACGATATCCGCCCCCGATTTAAGGAAATTGAAACCGAGCGGGACGAGAAAAAGCTAAGTGCGGCGGAAAACAAAAAAGCTCTGTTGCATCCCTGCCGTATTGAGGAGATTTCCAGGTATATTTTACAGAATTTCAGAATAAAAACCCACAGAAATCAGGGAAATGATAAAGGGTTTAACGCTATGTTTGTAGTAAGCAGCGTAGATGCCGCAAAATGTTATTATGAGGCATTAAACCAGCTGCAGAGGGGAAGTGATAAACCCCTTAAAATCGCAACCATCTTCTCTTTTGCCCCCAATGAAGAACAAAACGCCATAGGAGAAATAGCCGATGAGACCTTTGAGCCTTCCGCTATGGATATTAGCCACAAGGAATTTTTAACCAAGGCTCTTCGGGATTACAACGCCATGTTTAAAACCAGTTATAGCATCAATGGTGAAGGATTTCAGGATTATTATAAAAATCTTGCCACCCGGGTAAAAGGAATGGATAACGACGGGAAAAAACTTCCGCCAGAACAAAAGGTTGACCTTTTGATTGTCGTTGGCATGTTTACAACTGGCTTTGATGCCCCTACGCTCAATACGCTCTTTGTCGATAAAAACCTGCGCTACCATGGATTATTGCAAACTTTTTCACGTACCAACCGGATTTATGATACCACCAAAAACTTCGGAAATATCGTTACGTTCAGAAATTTGGAACAGGCTACAATCGAAGCCCTTGCGCTCTTTGGAAATAAAAATGCCAAAAACATAATCCTTGAAAGGAGCTACGAGGAATATCTGAAAGGTTTTACAGATATTGATACAGGGGAGACCCGGAAAGGGTATATACAGATAACAAAAGAGCTGAATGAAAAATTCCCGGATCCAAAAGAAATTGTTGCAGAGAGCAGCAAAAGAGAGTTTGTAAAACTTTTCGGAGAATACCTGCATATAGAAAATATCCTACGAAATTACGATGAATTCACCCATTTGAAAGCTTTTCAGATGGTAGATGAAAACGATTTTAAGGCCGTTAACCTCTTTAAGGAAAAACATTTTGTAACCGATAAGGATATAGATAATATGCGGCGGATAGAGATCCTACCTGAGCGCATCCTTCAGGATTACCGCTCGGTTTATAACGATATCCGGGATTGGTTTTTAAGTAGAAAAAAGGGAGGAGAGGCGGAGAACCCCACTATAAGCGGCTGGGATGATGTTGTTTTTGAAATAGAACTACTTAAATCCCAGGAAATAACCCTGGAATATATCCTGGAGCTGATTTTTGAACACAACAGAAAACATAAAGACAAAACCATCTGGATGGAAGAGATCCGCAAGGTGATCCGCACCAGTGTGGGTAGCAGAGCAAAAGAGGGCCTGATCATAGGTTTTATAAATGAGACGGTTCTGGATACTCTTCAGGATAAAACGGATATTCTCAGCTCGTTTTTCTCCTATGCAAGAGAGAAACAAAAAATAGAAGCCGCGGAATTAATTGCCTCTGAGAATTTAAACGAAGAAGCGGCAAGACATTACATGACTGTTTCCCTAAAGCGTGAATTTGCCAGTGAAAACGGAATGGAGTTAAATGCTCTGCTTCCCCCCATGAGCCCCTTAAATCCCCGGTACCTGACAAAAAAAGAGATAGTTTTTGAAAAACTATCTTCATTTGTGGAGAAGTTTAAAGGAATAGGGGTAATATTTGATAATTAGATATATGCATAATAACTAAATAAAACCAAGATTTTACAAAAAGATAATCATGTATTGTTGCCCCTGAAACTTTTTTCAGATAACAAATAGCTTTTTACCTATGGCTTATTTGGTTTTATTCTGGTTCAAAAAGAATTGTTACATCCGGGGCGTTTGGAACGCCGGAAGAATCCCCGGAAAGCACGTTGCTAAACAAGGGGCCGTAAAGATTGGTCCGGTAATTGCGCCGAAGGGGTACATCCGTAATAAAACTTATCATAGCGGGAGTATTATAATCATTGACGTCATTTAGCATATAAAACCCGATGCGCACCGAGCTTTCTTCGGTTGATGCAGGCAGGTAATACATTGCCAGATACTTGATATCGGATCCTTCAGCCGTCACGGGAAACGGTTCTGTTATTTCTGTAAAACCTACGGCATATATTATTTTTGCTTCGCCGCTGACTTCTCCGGTATACAAATTTAAATTACTGTATAAGTATTGAAAGTATGAACAGTATGACCGCATTGAAAGTTCTTCGCTGTAATCCGTAGCCCCAATATTTAGTTGGGCAAACGGACGCGTTAGGGTTACTGTCTTATTAATTATTCCTCCCGTAGCTTCACTGGGGTCTACGTATAAATTCTTTTCCGCACCATAGAAGGCATCCCGGTCTTCCTGGGCATTTTCAAACCTATACTGTCCGTAATCCATAGTAATCGTCTGGGTGTTTTCATCGAATGTGTAGTAGTCCGTATCCGGAGCATCTGCCCAAAAGAGAATGTCATAATTCTGTTCTTTTTCCAGACGAATATCCACGGTGGCAACCCTATCGGTAAAAGTTACCTCGTCTTCGCTTTTTAGAAGGCAGTTCCGGTCACCCGCCTTATAAACGGCATAAGTCAGGGTAGTGGCGGTAAGGCCGTCTGAAAAAGGCGCGCGTTTGCATAACCGGCTGTTCCAGGGTAAAGGAGACAAGCATGGTTTCACCACCCGATGTGCTCTCTGACTGAATAGTATTGTTTAACACTTCATCGTTGTCGGTTGAACAGGATGTGACAACAATCAGCAGCAGTATCGTTCTCAGCAAAAACGTTTTTACTAATTTACTAAGGGTATTTCATTTATAGATAGTTTAAAATACAATTATGCCACAATATAATAATTAAAATTAATTTGGTGTCTATTTTAGAATAAAATTTAAAAGGCAGAAACAGTTTTTTTTTCAGGAGGATGAAAGGCTCTTCGTAAAAACCTCAAAGCAGCCCGTTAGAAACTTTGAACCCTTCGCCCTGCTATTAACCACTACCCCCAATATAAAACATTCGTTCAAAGGGCCGGGAAAACCAAGTTTGTCTATTATCGGTAGGTTATAAATCATATTTTGGGTCTTATCCGGGGGATCTGCCATCGCTCCGCTCTTATCTCCCTTTTTCTCTTAAACCAATAAACCGCCTGGGCCGTCTGAAAAACAAATTATAAAATATAAAGGGGGCTAAAGCTAAAGATAAACAGAAGGGGGTTTTTATGGGGAAAAAAGGTAAAAAATTCCTTTCTTTGCAGCAATTAGTAAGACAAGAAGAAGAACAGATAAAAAAAAGATGAAGTTTTTAGAACAGATACAAAAGCACACCCCCGTGGAATGGAAAAGGCTGGGGGAGGTGGCAAGCTTAAAACAAGGTGATAAAACTATTCCTGCAAAAAATAAAACTGAGGGGGATATTCCTGTAATTAGCTCAGGACAAAAACCTGTATATTATATTGCCAAGTACAATAGAGAAGGTGAAACCATAACAATAGCGCGTAGTGGAACTGCTGGTTATGTATCCTATTGGAATGAACCCATTTTTGTATCCGATGCTTTCTCTGTTAAGCCTGATTTATCTATTCTTTCTGTTAGGTATGTATTTCATTTCTTTCTAAAACATCAAAATTGGATTTATAACTTAAAAAGAGGAGCTGTGGTACCTCATGTTTATCCCAAAGACTTAGCTAATTTTCTTATCCCCATCCCCCCGCTTGAAATTCAAAGAGAAATCGTCCGCATCCTGGACACTTTTACCCGCCTTACAGCCGAACTGACCGCCGAACTGACCGCCCGCAAGAAGCAGTATGCATACTACCGGGACCAGCTGCTTACCTTCAAAGAGGGGGAAGTAAAATGGAAGAGGCTGGGGGAGGTGGCAAACTTAAAACGAGGTAAAACTATTCCTGCAAAAAATAAAACTGAGGGGGCTATTCCTGTAATTGGCGGAGGACAAAAACCTGCATACTATACTGCCAAGTACAATAGAGAAGGTGAAATCATAACAATAGCGGGTAATGGAGCTTATGCTGGTTATGTA
>Ga0192267_1044_pt1 | contig 20912 bp, 16 predicted proteins | sample Koala_Koa23_M3_FD_131260 | JGI IMG/M metagenome (GOLD analysis project Ga0192267, IMG submission 131260) | Enriched cells from koala feces incubated with labeled cellulose particles, San Francisco Zoo, California, United States - Koala_Koa2-3_M3 ...
CTTTCTCGATTGCCTTGACCATAGAAGCCTCCCACGGCTGGATCAGTATCATACGCGGTTCCGGTACGGAAACATTCGCCACCTGTTGAATCGGCATCGGCGAACCGTAATAATCCACACGAAGCTGATCCAATACATGAGGATTCGCCCGTCCGGCACGAATGGATCCGAACTCCTCCAACAGATTCTGATAGGATTTCTGCATCTTATCATCATAGGGTTTGATTTTCTCGTTCATGATGTAAACCTCCGGTAAAATATATGTATATTGTTGTAATAAGTGTTTTATGTCAATCGCTTTGCATCGCAAATCCTGTCGAACCGACTGTCGTCTTATATATTCCTCATGCATCAGGATATGCGGATCAGACAGTCACCCGCGTCCCCCGGAAATCTCCGGAAACCGCTTTTACAATGCTGTCCTCCTCATTCAATCCGAAGACATACATCGGCATCTTATTTTCCATACAAAGAATGGAAGCCGTGAGATCAACAACGGCCAGCTGCCGGTTGATCACCTCCTGAATGGAGACCTCATCATAACGTACAGCGTTCGGATTCTCCTTCGGATCAGAATCATACACGCCGTCCACCGCTTTTGCAAGGAGAATCACATCCGCCTCAATCTCCACCGCGCGAAGCACAGTCGCCGTATCCGTCGAAAAATACGGATGTCCGGTACCGCCGGCGAAAAACACAACCATTCCTCTCGCAAAATATTTATTCGCCCGGTCCTTCGAAAACAGCTTGGTAAAAGAACCGCATTCAAACGGTGTTAGTACGTTCGTCTTCATACCGACGGAACGGAATATCTCTGAGACATAGATGCAGTTCATCACTGTCGCCAGCATACCGATCTGATCCGCCTTGGTCCGGTCGATCGTCTCACTGGTACGTCCCCGCCAGAAATTACCGCCGCCGATCACAATACCGACCTCAATGCCCCGGTCAACCAGTTGTCTGACCTGAAGTGCCACCGCAGTCACCGTTGCTTCGTCAAATCCGGTCTTCTTTTCTCCGGCCAGGGCTTCTCCGCTGAGTTTTAATAATACGCGTTTCATATACGTTTTCCTTTCTGAATCTGCGTCATTCATAAAAGCAACCGGCATCTGCCGTCCGGTACTTTCAGATAAAACTGTAAAACGGCACATTCAAGGTTATCATAGCATATCTCATACAAAAAAACGAGTGTCTATTTAATAAAGTTTCCGTCTTTTACCACATCGGCAACCAGTTCCCGCTCATCCATGTGATATTTTTTCCCGCAAATCTCCTGATAATCCTCATGACCTTTTCCGGCTAATACAATCACATCGCCCTCCTCGGCATGTTCAATTGCGTAGCGAATGGCCTCCGCCCGGTCAACAATGGCAATATATTTTCCGTCAGCTTTTTTCACTCCGGTAATGATATCCTCCACAATCGCTTCCGGCTCCTCATTTCTCGGATTATCCGAGGTGACGATTGTCAGATCTGCCAAACGGGAAGAAACTTCTCCCATGGAAAAACGTCTGTCCCGCGCACGGTTGCCGCCGCAGCCAAACAGGCTGACCAGACGTTTCGGATGATATTCACGCAGGGTCGTCAGCAGGCTCTCAAGACTCATGGCATTGTGCGCATAATCGATCATCAATGTAAACTTTGAAGATACCGGCAAGATCTCCACTCTGCCCTTCACATGAATCTGCGACAATGACTGCAGGATGGTCTCTTTCTCCACACCGAAGTGACGGCAGATAGAGATCGCCGTCATGGAATTATATACGCTGAATTTGCCGGGGATATCGATCTCCACATCCATATCAAGTTTCCCGCTCATGTGATAAGCTACACCGAGACTTCCGCCCCGGTCGAACAGATGCATATCACTTGCCCTCAGATCGGCCTGCTTTGAAAAACCATAGGTCTCCACCGCACAGGTATGCCCCTCCATGATCTTCTCCAGATGGGCGTCATCCGCGTTAAAAATACCCTGCCGGCACTGTCTGAACAGAAGGCTTTTGCAGTGAATATAGTCATCCATATCTTTATGCTCGTTCGGGCCGATATGATCCGGTTCCAGATTGGTAAAAATCCCATAGTCAAAAACAAAACCGCCGACCCGGTGCAGCATCAGCCCCTGAGAGGAAACCTCCATGACCACGCATTTGCAGCCGGCATCAACCATTTTGCGGAATGACTCCTGAATCACATAGGATTCCGGCGTGGTATTGACAGCCGGGATTCTATCATCTCCGATAATTGTCTCAATCGTACCGATCAGGCCTGTTTTATAACCGGAATGTTCCAGAATAGAACGCACCATATAGGTAGCTGTCGTCTTGCCTATGGTTCCTGTGATGCCGATGGTCTTTAATTCTTCCGCCGGATACCCGAAATAGGCAGCCGAAGCCTCCGCAAGAGCCAGCCGCGTATCCGCTGTCTTTATAACGGCGACAGAAGACGGCACATCCACATCCTTTTCCACGATCACAGCTGCCGCCCCTTTTTCGGCCGCCGCAGCCGCATATACATGTCCGTCACTGACAGCTCCTGAAATACAGACAAACACCGAACCTCGATCTATTTTCCGAGAATCATAGACCAGAGTAGTGATCTCCCGATCTATATCTCCCTGCATACAGATATAATCTAATTTTTGAATCAAATCCGCTAATTTCATTCCCACATCTCACTTCCATAATTTATCCCTGTATCACTATTTTGCAAACAACGGTTCCTGAAAGCATTCGCTGCCATTCATATCCGCCAGGATTATTCCCGCAAAACAGTTTCAGATCAGGTCACTTCTGCAAAAAGCTTACATCGATCTCTCCGTCAAACACCGTTGTCGCCGGCCCTGTCATCCAGACCGTATCCGCCTCCCTGTCATAAAAAATCCGCAGATCACCGCCCAGCAGATGAACCAGCACCCGGTCATCCGTATATCCGTTCAGCACACTCGCCACAACGGACGCGCAGGTACCGGTACCACAGGCCCATGTCTCACCGGATCCACGCTCCCAGACACGCATATTGGCCTCACTGCGGCTGATAATCTGTACAAACTCCGTATTGATCCGATCCGGGAACCATTTGTGATTTTCAAAATGCGGTCCCAGCTTCTCCACGGGAAATGTCTTTGTATCATCCACAAATACGACCGCATGAGGATTTCCCATGGATACACAGGTTACACGATACTCTTTGTCAAGGATCGTCATCGGCTCATTTACCATCCGGTCACCGTCAGACAGAACGGGAATCTGTTCCGGCTTCAGCACAGGCGCTCCCATATTCACCTTCACAAGCGATACTTTTCCGTCTTCAATCGTCAGTTCCAGATGTTTGATTCCGGATTTCGTCTCAATGGATATCCGTGTCTGGTCTGTCATGCCGTGGTCGTATACATACTTTGCGACACAACGAATACCGTTACCGCACATACTCCCCTCAGATCCATCGGCATTATACATCACCATTCGGAAATCCGCAATCTCTGACGGGCAGATCAGAATCATGCCATCGGCTCCGACACCAAAATGCCGGTCACTGACATATACAGAAACCGCAGAGGGGTTCTGAACCGTTTCCTCAAAGCAATTCACATAAACATAATCATTTCCGCAGCCATGCATCTTGGTAAATTTCATAAATTCATTTTCCTTCTTTCTGTCAGGATATCGTGACTTTTCCTCAAATAATCATTGTGCGGATTCGGCAATACTTCCGGTAGCTGTATCTCCTTCTTCCGTATTCGCGTCATCTGTACCTGCAGTATCTGTATCTGTGTCATTCGTATCTGTACCGTCCGCTGCATCTGCACTCGGGTAATAGATATAATTACATTTCAAAACACTGCTCTTCATACCGTTTTTATCAATCGCAACCAGGGACAGAATATGATTTCCCTCCGGTATCTCGATCGGACCTGTATACAGTGAGGATGAAGCAGTCGGCGTCGTATTGTCCCAGGTATAATATACATTTGTCCCGGACGGAACACTCACTGTCACCGAAGCAGGTTCCGTAAACGTGCCGCCATCCGGATATACTGTCGGTGTGTCCGGAGCATCCAGTGAAATTTTGTAAACAGCGCATACCGGTTCACTGTAATATCCATCCTCATCCATGCAGATGGCAATCAGCGTAATCGTCCCCTGCTCGTTGATTTCTATCGGTTCTTCATAAAGCTCATCATCCTCCGCCGGCGTACTGCCGTCCAGTGTATAATAAATACTCAGTTCATCATTTTCTGCAGTAATCTCAACGGTTAGATATTCCGAATAGCTTCCGCTCTCCTCGGAGATCTCCGGAACCGAAACAATATAATCCTCAAAAAGTGAAAGAATATCCTCGTCTGTAACTCCATCCATCAGGTCAAGAATCTCATCCCGCTTTTCCTGCTTATCATAGAGTTTGATCAGTTCCTCATATGCCTCGAGATTCACGGGATCCAGTTCAATAACGGACAGATACATATCCTCCGCCGAATCGTAATCCTTCTCATCCGCGTAAATACGAGCATACAGAAGAATCGCGTCGATATTTTCCTCATCCAGAGCCAGCACCTGATCCAGATACTCTGCGGCTCCCTTGTAATCTTTCTGTGTATACTCTGTCTGTGCCCGGTTCAGCAGATATTCCGCAGAATGAGTCTGACGATATCTGATAAAACCGAAAACAAATGCCGCGGCAGCCACAAGCACCACAACTAAAACAATCCGATTTCGCCTGCGTTTTTTTTTCTTATGCGAGAATCCTTTTTTCTCTCTGTATCCGGAGATTGCCCCATCTTCTTTCTGATGCATATATCCGTCTTTTTCGGAATCTTTCTTCTCATCCATCAGCGACCGCAGATAATCTTCTTCCAGAACATTCAGCTCCGAGACAATCTGTACCTCCTGTCCGCAACGGGAACAGTAGATACTTCCCTCCTGCAGTTCTGCACCGCACTTTGCGCAAACCATAGTGTCCTCTTTCCAGTCTTTTATCAGAATAATCCTGTGATCATGCCGTTCTCATCGACATCAATATTATTCGCCGCCGGTTTTTTCGGAAGTCCCGGCATTGTCATGATTGCTCCGGTAACCGCAACGACAAACCCTGCGCCCGCGCTTACATATATCTCACGCACATTCACAGTAAAATGCTCCGGTCTGCCCAGTTTATGCTGATCATCCGACAGCGAATACTGTGTCTTTGCCATACAGACAGGGAAATCACCCATACCGAGGTTCTCGATCCGCTTTAATTCCTTTACGGCCGCACCGGAATAAGTGACTCCGTCCGCTCCGTAAATTTCCTTCGCGATCGTCTCAATCTTCTCCTGTATAGAGAGATCATCCTCATACAGTACCTTAAAATGACTTTCCTTCTCCTCCAGTGCGCACAGCACCCGTTCAGCCAGAGCGATACCGCCCTCGCCGCCCTTTTCCCATACCTCCGAAAGAGCAAAGTCACATCCGCGCGCTTTACAGAAATCCTCTATATACTGTACTTCGGCAGCTGTATCTGTCACAAAAGAATTGAGAGTCACAACGATCGGTACGCCATATTTCTGCAGATTTTCGATATGCTTCTCAAGATTCACGATTCCCTTCTTCAATGCTTCCGTATTTTCTGCCGACAACTCCGTCTTCGGCACGCCGCCGTTATATTTCAATGCGCGTACCGTCGCGACCAGGACAACCGCATCCGGTTTCAAGCCGGACATACGACATTTGATATCGAAAAACTTCTCCGCTCCGAGATCCGCACCGAAACCTGCCTCCGTAACCGTGATATCCCCCAGCTTCATCGCCATCTTCGTGGCTCTGACACTGTTGCAGCCGTGCGCAATGTTGGCAAACGGACCTCCGTGAACGATTGCGGGCGTGTGCTCCAATGTCTGGATCAGATTCGGCTTCAGCGCATCCTTCAACAAGGCAGCCATCGCGCCCACAGCCTTCAAATCCGCGGCCGTCACCGGTTCTCCGGAAAAAGAGTAAGCAACGATCATCCTGCCTAAACGACGCTTTAAATCCTCCATATCGTCCGCCAGACAGAGAACAGCCATGATTTCCGAAGCCACGGTAATCACAAAATGATCCTCCCTGACCATACCGTCCGCCTTACTTCCCAGACCGACCACGATATTGCGCAGTGCCCGGTCATTCATATCCAGACAGCGCTTCCACACAACCTGCCTCGGATCGATGCCGAGATCATTCCCCTGCTGAATATGATTATCCAGCATGGCCGCGAGCAGATTATTCGCGGAGGTAATCGCATGAAAATCTCCGGTAAAATGAAGATTCAGATCCTCCATCGGGACCACCTGCGCATAACCGCCGCCGGCCGCTCCTCCCTTAATGCCGAAACACGGACCGAGAGACGGTTCCCGAAGCGCCAGTACCGCTTTTTTATTGAGTCTGCACAGGGCCTGCGCAAGACCGATACTGGTCGTTGTCTTGCCCTCGCCGGCGGGTGTCGGATTGATTGCTGTAACCAGAACCAGTTTCCCGTCCGGGTTGTCTTTTACCCGGTCCATCAGTTCATCAGATAATTTTGCCTTATACTTCCCATATAATTCCAGATCGTCTGCCTCAATACCGAGTCCGGCTGCCACCTTCGCGATCGGTTCCATTACCGTCTCCTGCGCAATTTGAATATCAGTTTTCATAGCCCTGTCCTCCTTAGAGTATTCTTGTAACTGTTCAGTACCTTCACAGTTACGTATTCTTGTCATCTTACATCATCTGCAAATTATCTGTTCCGAATATTTATAAATCAGGAATCAGACACCGTTTCCTCTCCCGCGCCCGCATATTCCTCCATGGTCACCAGTACTCTGCGGGGCTTCGTTCCCTCTTCCGGTCCGACAATACCGGCCTCCTCAAGCTGATCCATAATGCGGGCCGCTCTGTTAAAGCCGATCTTAAAATTGCGCTGCAGCATGCCGATCGAACCCTTTTCCTTCTCAATCAGGAATCGTGCCGCATCCTCAAAATAAGCATCGCGGTCATCGGCAGACGAAGTAAACCCCCTTCCGCCTCCGATACCGGACTCAGAAGATTTTACTTTTTCTTCTATCTCAGAATTATAGGATACCTGACCGTTTTTATCAATAATATAATCCACAACTTTTGAAACTTCCGCATCCGAAACAAAAGCTCCCTGTACCCGCAGCGGTTTTGCGTATCCCTGCGGATAAAACAGCATATCGCCTTTTCCGAGAAGTTTTTCCGCACCGTTCATATCAAGAATCGTACGCGAATCCACACCGGAAGTCACAGAAAAAGCGATTCGTGACGGCATATTCGCCTTGATCAGTCCGGTGATAACATTGACCGAAGGCCTCTGCGTGGCAATGACCAGATGTATTCCTGCCGCACGGGCCAGCTGCGCCAGCCTGCATATGGCATCCTCAACATCCCCGGCAGCAACCATCATCAGATCCGCCAGCTCATCGACAATGACAACAATCTGCGCCATCTTCTGCGGTTTGTTTTCATCCTCAATATCCGAAACGGACGCCACCTTTTTATTGTATCCCTTCATATCACGAACACCGTACTCTGCAAATTTATTATATCGGTCCGTCATCTCAGCCACCGCCCAGTGAAGCGCTCCCGCCGCTTTCTTCGGATCGGTGACAACCGGAATCAGCAGATGCGGAATATTATTGTAAACACTCAGTTCCACAACCTTCGGATCGATCATGATCAGCTTCACCTCAGTCGGATCCGCTTTGAACAATATGCTCATGATAATCGTATTGATACAGACGGATTTTCCAGATCCGGTCGCGCCGGCAATCAGAAGATGCGGCATTTTCGCAATATCCGCCACGATTACATTGCCCGCAATATCCTTACCGACACAGAATGAAATCCTGGATGTATGGTTCTTAAAAGGCGCTGACTCAACCAGATCCCGAAAAGCAACCGGAACATTTTCCTTATTCGGAACCTCGATTCCGATAGCAGCTTTCCCCGGAATCGGAGCTTCGATCCGGATATCCGGAACCATCAGGTTCAGCTTGATATCATCCGCGAGATTCACAATCTTACTGACCTTAACGCCCATCTCCGGATGCACCTCATACTGTGTCACGGCAGGACCGCAAACCACATTTGTCACACGCGCATTCACACCGAAAGTCTGCAATGTTTTCTGAAGTTTTGCGGACATCTCCTGCAAATGCTGTCTGGAGTCGCCCTTTCGGTTTGGATCACCCTTCTGCAGCAGACGAACATCCGGATAAATATAAGATACCGGATTTTCTCTCTCTGACAGCCGGATTGAACTGTCGATTTCAGAAATCTCCGCATCTGTCTCCGCTTCCGTCTGCTTCGTCTTTCTGCTTTTCTTTTTTTTCACGGAGGCAGTTTCATCCTCATCCGCAAAAAGCGGATTTTCCGTTTCTGCGCTCTCATATCCGGGTTCATCCTTGCCCGGCCGCAGACTCCCGGAATCCTCTGATTGCCGGCGTGTCAGGTCATTTGCTCCGACATCTTCATCCGGCTGTGAACCAGCCTCCGTATACGGCAGCTGTGTCATGTCAAGCTCATTCATCTGATCAGAAGCATTGCGTTCCGGGTTCATTTTCAGGTCAATATCAGCGGATACACCGGAAACTTTTTTCCTGCGCCGCTCTGTCTTTCTGCTCTGCTCCTTCACCGGAACAGCATCCTCCGCGCGTTCCCTTTCCTGTCTTTGTTTTTTTTCGGCCGCAGCCAGTCTTTTTTTCTCTGCTTCCGCTCTTGCGGAATCATACGCCTTCCTGCTTCCCTTTGAGATTCCGTCGAACAGGGATCTCTCCGTGATGAGCACCACACAGAGAATCAGTACAATAAAATCTATGATGTATGTAGCCGCGATGCCGAATGCCTTCACCAATGCGACGGCTATGACCGCGCCGAGCAGACCGCCTCCGGCCCGCGCATCTGAACAGTCAGAAAATGTATGAATCAGATCGTCAGCAGCTCCTCCTGTATATACCATATGTGCAAATACACATAAAAACACATAAAACACAATTCCGGAGAACGCTTTTAAAATCGCCCGTCCGGAATAAGTGCGGCCTGAACCCCGTCCCGTCCTTCTGTTGGAGACCAGGAAAGCACATACCAGAAACAATGCCACAGGAAACACGTAAGAAAGGATTCCAAACAATCCGAAAAAGAAGCGGCTGACTGCATTTCCGACCACTCCGCCTTTTCCGATATTCGTAATAAACAAAATAATACAGAAAGCAAGTATCGCAAACAAAAGTATCTCACTTCTCCAGGAAAACTGAGAAGAAGAACTGTTCTTACGCGATCCCTGCTTTGTTGTCCTCCCGGACGTTTTCTTTCGGGAGGATGCTTTCTTTTTCGATGCCATAGATAACTTACCCTGCTATAATAAACAATATCCGACAATTGACAGGACGCCGACCGCCAGACAATAAACCGCAAACACCTTAAACTTTTTATTCCGGACGACCAGCAGCATCGTCTTAATACAGATATAACCCACAACCGCCGCAATGATCATTCCGACGACATAATTCCCGGCCTGAGAGGCAGAAACAGTCACCGAACCGATGTCCTTCAGTTCCAGAACCAGCGCGCCCAATATCGCCGGAATGGAAAGAATAAAGGAATATTTAACAGCGAATTTACGCTCAAATCCGCTAAGCACACAGGCTGTAATCGTTGTTCCGGAACGCGAAATACCGGGCAGCGTCGCTATACCCTGACAAATACCGATGATAAACGCATTCGCATATGAAGCCTGTTTCGGTCTTTTCGTCCCATCCCCGGCAAAATCACAGATAAGCAGAAGACATGCCGTGATCAGCAGGCAAATACCGGGGATCAGCAGGATTTCAGATGCCATCTCGACAAAATCCCTTGCAACATATCCGATGACAGCCGTCGGAATCGTGGATACAATCACCATGACCACAAACTTCCGGTAGCTGTTGCGGATAATCGTACGATAATTCCCATCACCGCCGCGCAGCCTGCCTCCGAATACAACCGCATTATATATACAGTCAGAAATCATGAGAACCAGTTCCCGAATGAGCCGGATAATATCCCGCCAGTAAACCACAAACACCGCGATCAGGGTACCGATATGAAGCAAAACATCAAAAAGAAGACCGGTGTCTGTCTCTACATGGAAGAGAATCTTAAACAGAGCCAGATGGCCGGAACTGCTCACCGGAAGGAACTCAGTCAGCCCCTGAATCAGTCCCATGAATATTGATTGCAATAATGACATAAATATCCCCTTTATCAAAGCGGCTGTTTGAAACGGCCAGGTGTATCCGTATAATTCTCCTGCGTTTTTCGAATCGTTTGACTGAAACAGGTATATATTATCACACTTTGATTTTTATGTCATCTGATTTTTTTACTGCCTGGAATCGCTGATCATAAAATGCAGACGCTGCACCGCTTCGGAAACACCCCCTACCTCATTAATGATCCCCTCCGCCACCGCTTCATGCCCGACAAGAATCGTTCCCAGATCCTTCGTCAGCATGCTGGTGTTCATCATCATTTCCTCAATGCGTTCAGATTTCACCATACAATGAGCCGCAATAAAGCCGGAAATTCTCTCCTGCATCTGTTTAAAATAATCATATGTCTGCCGCGCGCCGATTACCGTACCGGAAAGGCGTACCGGATGAATCACCATCGTACCGGTCGGAACAATATAAGCATAATCGGCTGCAACCGCCAGCGGGACGCCGATCGAATGACTTCCGCCCAGCACCAGAGAAACCGTCGGTTTGCTCAGTGATGCGATCATTTCCGCAATAGCCAGCCCGGACTCCACGTCTCCGCCCACAGTGTTCAGCAAAATCAGGACACCGTCTACTTCCGCGTCATCCTCAACCTCCGCAAGTTTTGGCAGCACATGCTCATACTTGGTTGTTTTCGTTGAGGATGCAAGACATTCATGCCCCTCGATTTCCCCGATGACGGACAACAGATAAATATTGTGTTTCTGCCGATTGTGATTCATCTGCACCTGTCCGTAATCCTGAATTGCTTCCATTTTCTCTATTTGATTATCTGATTCTTTTCCCATAAAAACCTCCGCATCTATCTGATTTCATAAAGACATAATTTCATTCTGAATTATTATTTGTTTAAATTATGATTCTATTCAAAGCGAAAACAGACATCCCGCGCAAAAAACAGCCGCCGCCATAACACCGGCGACGGCTGTTTTCTTTTTATAAAGCCGATTCAGGTTTCAAAAGTGGTTTATACAGTAACCCCCAACAGATAATTATACAGACCCTCGTATCTCGAAGCGGAAACCTTCCAGGAGAAATCCGTCTTCATCCCGCGTTCCACCATTTTGTTCCACTGCGCCTTTTTGTCAAAAAAGATCTGCTTGGAATAGTTAATCACATGGAGCATATCATCGGCATTATAATCCTTAAAGGAAAATCCCGTACCTGTATTATCAAACTCGTTAAACGGCTGAACCGTGTCCTTCAATCCGCCGGTCTCGCGCACGATCGGCACCGTGCCGTACCGGAACGCCATAAGCTGCGTCAGACCGCAGGGTTCAAACCGCGACGGCATCAGAAAAGCATCCGCGGACGCGTAAAGCTTCTGCGCCAGATCAGCGTTATAGCAGATATTCGCGGAAACCCGGTTGCCGTATTTCCATGCATAATACTTAAACATGTTCTCATACTTCTCCTCGCCGGTTCCGATGACCACAAACTGAGTAAAGTCATCGACAATCTGCTCGAAGCAGTAATCGATCAGATCCAGCCCCTTCTGGTCTGTCAGACGGGATACCAGACCGATCATATACTGATGCTTATCCACATCCAGACCGAGCATCTCCTGCAGTTTCAGCTTGTTCTGAACCTTTTTCCTGCGGAAAGAATCGGCGTCATAATTCACAAACAGCTTCGGATCGGTCGCCGGATCATACAGATCGTAATCAATGCCGTTCACAATGCCCTGCATATCAAAATGCCGTGCCGACAACAGGCCGTCCAGACCTTCGCCGTATTCCGGTGTCTGAATCTCCTGAGCATAAGTATCGCTGACCGTCGTGATATAATCCGCGTAAACCAGACCGCCCTTTAACATGTTCGCATCCTTTTTAAACTCCAGTTTATCCGGCGTAAACAGAGACTTCGGGAAACCGGTCAGCCCCATCATCGTCTTCACATCCCAGATACCCTGAAATTTCAGATTATGAATCGTCATAATCGACTGCATACCCCAGAAGAACATATCTCCCTGAAACTCCGTTTTTAAATATACCGGGATGAAACCGGTCTGCCAGTCATGGCAGTGAATCAGATGCGGCTGAAAGCCGATCAGCGGCAGCATGGACAGCACAGCCTTGTCAAAAAAGCAGAACTTCTCTATATCATTCCGGATATTCCCATAGGGAAGAAAACAGTCGAAATACTCCTCGTTATCAATGAAATAATAGATAATTCCATCCATTTCGTATTTCAGGACACCAACATATTTGTACGGTACATACGATCCTGTACCCATGTAAAAATGAGTCACATACTCGAACTGGTTTCGATACTGCTCCGGAATACAGGAATAGTTCGGAATGACTACGCGCACATCCCACTCCTCTTTATTAAACATTTTCGGAAGAGCACCGCACACATCAGCCAGCCCGCCGGTCTTAATAAACGGCACACACTCGGATGCCGCAAACAATATTCTTTTCATGTCAATCCTCCTGAATTGTTTCTGATGTCTGTCTCATCGCGAAAGACAGAGCAACCCCCTTTTATTTGTTCATAGACAGTATAGCACAGGCAGAAAAATCTGCCAACAATGGATTTTCACGTCAGATTAAATTTGGTACTTTTTACCGAACAGAATAATTCCTGAAAAAAAGAGAATTCCATAGATGCCGCCGGGAATGATGTGAAAAGAATGCCATAAAAACTGCACCCCAAAAAAAGTGGCCTCAATCGATAAAAAAGAGACCACTTTCGCGTGTGTTTTAAAATACTGCATATTATCTACTCATCCCAGTTATGATATACCTGCTGTACATCATCGTCATCGTCCAACAGGTCCAGTATCCGATTGATATTGTTAATATCCTGTTCGTCCGTCAATTCTACATAATTCTGGGGAAGCATGGTCACCTCTGCGCTTGCCATCGCAATACCGGCATCCTCAAGCGCCTGTCTCACATCACTGAAGGACTCAGGATCGGTAATCACCTCAAAGCTGTCCTCTTCCTCTGTAAAATCCTCCGCGCCGGCATCCAGCGCAGCCATCATCAGATCATCTGCGTCCATCTCGCAGTCTTCCTTATCAATGATGATCTGACCCTTTTTATCGAACATAAACGATACACAGCCCTGCGTACCGATACTGCCCTTTCCCTTGGTAAACGCACTCCGGACATTCGCCGCCGTGCGGTTTTTATTATCAGTCAGCGTATCCACAATAATCGCCGTGCCGCCCGGTCCGTAGCCCTCATATGTAGCGGAAACATAATTCACGGAATTGGAATCTCCCGCCGCTTTTTTGATGCCGCGCTCAATGGTGTCATTCGGCATGTTATTCGCCTTTGCCTTTGCAATCACATCACGCAGCCGGCTGTTATTTGCGGGATCCGCGCCGCCTTCCTTTACAGCCACCGCGATCTCGCGGCCGATAATCGTAAATACTTTTCCTTTTGCCGCATCATTTCTCTCTTTTTTGTGTTTGATATTTGCAAACTTTGAATGTCCTGACATACTGCTTTCCTCCTGCTGTCATTTTATACTAGTCATTATTCTGTCCGGGAAGTTCTTTTGTGACATGCACGCTCTCAATCATTTTATCCCTGACAGAAAGCACTTCAAACTGATATCCGTATCCTGCTACGCAAAATGTCTCTCCATCCGAGGGAATCCGGTCGATTCTTGAAATAATATAACCATTCAGGGTATCAAAATCCTCAAGACTGTCCTCATCCTCAACACCGAGCGTTTCAAATACTTCCTCCAGTTCAGCCATCCCGCTGATCAGGAAAGAACCATCCTTCTGAACCTGAATACTTTTCTCCTCACGGTCATGCTCATCAAAAATATTCCCTACGATTTCTTCTAAAATATCCTCCATCGTAATGAGACCTGAAATCTGACCGTACTCATCCACCACGATGACCATATGGGCTTTCGCGGACTGCATATTTCGAAACAAAATATCGATATTTCTCTTCTCGGGAACAAACGGGACTGGCAGCACCAGTTCCGGAATATCGCCAAGCGTCAGTTCCATCACATCCTGTCTGAGTACGTATCTTAATACATCCTTGATATGTATGACGCCGACGATATTATCAGGGACATCACGATATACCGGATAGCGGGAAAATCCCTCCTCCGTGATAAAAATCAGGAAATCCCGGAATATCATATCCGCGCTGACCGAAACGATATGCTTCCGATGCGTCATGATATCCTGAGCCTCTGTCTCATCCAGGTCGAAGATATTTTTAATCATCTCCGCCTCGCTCTCCTTAAAAAGACCCTGCTCATGTCCTTCGTCCACCATGGATTTGATCTCGTTCTGAATCTCCTCCTCCTGAACTGCTGTTTTTTCTTTCTTTAAAAACCGCATAAAACCCTTTCCTCTTTGGGATAAGGGAATACTGCCGTCATCCATCTGTATCTGTTCTCCTTCTTACCATGAATCTCCGCCGTGCCCGTTTAAGAACCTTCCGTTCTGTTCGCAGCACGCCTGAACCGCATCCGAATCTAAACTTCCGCCGGATCATAAACGTATTTCATCATAGCATTTTCATTACAAATAGTCAAGAAGCGAACACCCCGCTATGTATTCAGTTCCAGACTGATCACAAGCGCCCGGTTCACTCTTTTTATAATTTCCCCGTCAAGATGACAGATCTTTTCTTTTAAACGTACCTTATCAATCGTGCGAAGCTGTTCCAGCAGAATAACCGAGTCCTTCACCATATGATATCTGGATGCGTCCAGTTCAATATGCGTCGGCAGCTTCGCCTTGTTCATCCTTGAAGTAATGGCGGCACAGATAACTGTCGGACTGTGACGGTTTCCCACATCATTCTGAATAATGAGTACGGGGCGCACACCGCCCTGTTCCGAACCAACCACCGGGCGCAAATCGGCGTAATAAATATCTCCTCTGCGAATCAACATAACACACTCTCCAATTTCGGGATTTAAAAGCCTTTCTTATCTGTATCAGCTTTCGTTTTCATTATTCCCTCTTTTTTCAAGTGTATTCGGCACTGTCTGGAATCGTTATTCCGGAAGCATCTCTCCATGACGAAAGTAGACGCGCGGAATCCGTTTCCCCAGATCGCAGGCAAACTCATAATTAAACCGGCCGGAAAGCTCTCCGATCCGTTCCATCGTCAGTTCTCCCTCTCCGTCCCCTCCGATCAGAATCACTTCATCGCCCGGCAGCACCTCACCGATTTCCGTGACATCGACCATAAACTGATCCATGCACACCCTGCCGCAGATCGGAGCCCGCTTCCCGTGAATCAGGACATAGCCGCTGTTCGATAATGCTCTGGGATATCCGTCCCCGTAACCAACCGGGATCGTCGCAATCCTGCGTGTTCCATGTACCGTATATGTACCTCCGTAGCCGATTGTCCGCCCTTCTGACAGCGTCTTGACATGCACCACATGACTCTTCAATGTAAGAAGAGGCTGTAAATCAATCCGGCTCTTTCTTACCTCATCCGAAGGCCAGAGACCATAAAGAATGATACCGGCCCGCACCAGATCAAGATTGTACTCCGGCAGATCAATAATACCCGCACTGTTCGAGACATGATGCAGCGAAATCTCCACGCCGCGCTTTCCAAGCTGCTCAACAACATAAGAATACTGACGCATCTGTTCCCGTGAAAAAGACTTATCCGTTTCATCCGCCCTCGCGAAATGCGTGAAAATCCCCTCAATCTGAATGTACGGCAGCGACGCAATCCGCACGATCTCTTCTATGGATTCAGCTGTACACTGAAAACCGATCCGGCTCATACCCGTATCCAGCTTGATATGGATACGTACCGTTTTATTTTTCCGGGCAGCAGTCTCTGACAGCTCCCGTGCCATGGATAAAGAGAATACGGTGGGCCGGATATCCAGATCAATCATAACATCCAGGTCATCGTCAAACACATATCCGAGTATAAGTATCGGTTTTTCCAGCCCGGACCTGCGAAGAACCTCCGCCTCCTCAACTGTTGCAACCGCATAACCCCAGATTTCTTTTCTTGTCTCCATCATGCGGGCAAGAGCAACCGCTCCATGTCCGTAACCATCCGTTTTTATTACGGCGCAAACCTTTGTATCCGGAGAAATGAGACGCCGTATTTCATTTAAATTATGTTCAAAATGATCCAGATTGATCTCCGCCCGTATTCTGCGGTATTGTTTCATAAAACGTAATATCTCCTATCTGTTCATGACTTCTGCCCCGCCAGAATATCCGGAATTCCTTCTATCAGATCAGACGCCATGAGGGAAGCTTTCCCTACTCCCTCTGCGGCAGCATCTCCCGCCATACCGTGAATCATCACGCCAAGCGGTGCCGCCGTGACAGCCGGAACCCTCTGCCCGAGCAACGCGCCGATCACGCCCGTCAGAACATCTCCGGCGCCGGCTGTAGCCATTCCGTGGTTTCCCGTCATATTGATAAAAGTCTGTCCGTCCGGCAGTGCCGTGACAGTTCTTGCATCTTTTAACACAGCAATCACATCATAACGCCTTGCGAACTGTTGTGCAACCGATAAAATATTATTTTTTATCTCGGATATCGGTTTTTCGGTCAGACGTGACATTTCTCCCAGATGCGGAGTCAGAATGAGTTCCGCCTTTGCATCCGTCAGCCAGTCTTTGTGACCGGACAAAATATTCAGCCCGTCCGCATCCACAAGACAGGGTACTTCCGTCTTTTTCAGCACACAGCGAACCATCTCCCGCGCCTGCCGGGAGCAGCCGAGACCGGGTCCCAAAACCACGGCATCTGCCCAGCCGGTCTGTTCTCCGATAAAACTTTCCATATCAGTTGCCGCATCATAAGTGGCAAGAATCGCCTCCGGCACCAGTGTCTGTATGATCTCACGATTCGAAACATCCGTGACAACCTTCACCAGTCCCGCACCCGTCCGATAAGCAGCCCGTGCGGAAAAAGCAGCCGCTCCCGCCATATTATAAGAACCGGCAAAAATCAGCAGTTTTCCATATGTCCCTTTATTCGAATCCGCCTGCCTGGCCGGCAGCAAAGCCAAATCCGTTGTCTCCAGAATCCTGATTTCCGGTTGTATATCAAACAGACTGTATTCATCAATCCCGATATCCTTTACCACCAGTTCTCCGCAAAAGCGCGCCCCCGGATAAAGCATCTGTCCGGTCTTTGCAAAACCGAAGGTTACAGTCAGATCCGCCTCAAAAGCAATCCCCATCACAGCGCCGTTGTCAGCAGATATGCCGGACGGAATATCCACCGCAAGTTTAAAACCGGACATCCGGTTCAGCTTCTCAATCACGGTTTTATATATTCCGCCGATATCCCTGGTTAAACCGATTCCGAAGACCGCATCGACAAGAATATCATATCTGTCCTCCGTCAGCTCAGAAACAATTGAAATCCCGTATCTGCGCACGATACCAAGCTGGCGGGCTGCCTCCACGCTGCATTTTTCTTCTTTACTGGGGAAAAGAACCGTCACTGGATAACCTTTCAGTTTCAGAAGGCGCGCCATAGCCAAACCGTCCCCGCCGTTATTTCCTACACCACAGGCCAGAAGAATCCGGGCCGTATATTCCGGATAGCGGCATTCAATCTCTTCCACAGCCGCCAACGCGGCGCGTTCCATCAGCACCGCCGACGGCACACCGTATCGATCCATCGTATTGGCATCACACTGCTGCATCTGTGTACAATTCAAAATATACCGCATAGATTTCCTCCTGTTTTTTAATGATAATACCCGCGGATTCCAAAACCATGAACCGGACCTCAGGCGCTCCGTTCATGGTTTTTTACCTCTGGTATCATCATGTTATAAAAGAGTCCCGTCACACGGAACTCTTTGTATATGCAATCAGTATCCCAAATCCTAATTCTCCTCCATACGCTTCTTAACAATATTGTAAGAGAGCTGCATCAGGCTGTCAGACAAATGTACATTCTCAACCACAACATCCTCCGGAAGATTCAGATCCAGATGAGCAAAATTCCAGATGGCATGTATATCCAGCTTTACCAGCAGATCCGCCATCTGTTCCGCCTTATCCTTCGGAAGCGTCAAAACGGCAATATCCACCGTATGTTCTCTGACAAAAGCCGGCAGATCATCTACACTGTAAATCGGAATTCCGCGAATCGATGAACCGATCAGCGTCGGATTTACGTCAAAAAGACCGATCATGATAAAACCGCGCTTTTCAAAATTAACATACTTCGCCAATGCCTGACCCATGTTGCCGGTTCCGATAATGATAATATTATGCTGACAGTCCAATCCCAGTATCTTTCCGATCTCATTGTACAGATACTGCACATTGTATCCGTATCTCTGCTGACCGAAACCGCCGAAATTATTCAGATCCTGACGAATCTGAGAAGCTGTCACCTTCATTCTGACGCTCAGCTCATTCGAGGAAATACGGTCAATTCCTTCGTCAAGTAATTCCCTGAGATACCGGTAATACCGCGGCATCCGACGAATCACTGCCTGTGAAATTTCTTTTTGCAAGCCCCTGTTCCCCTTTCGTATTGTAATATTCTTTTCATCATACTGTAACGTACTTATGCATGGTTTTATAAATATATACGAATATTATAAGCACCTGAATCTGTTTTGTCAAATATCAATCAATTTGTTCAAACTTTGTTTGAAAAATTGGTAATTATTAACAACATTTATCTTTTACTCTTCTTCGGAAAGTTCTTCCCACTTCCTGTACAGTTTCTCCAGCTTCTGTGTCAGTTCCATCTGTTCGCCGTGCAGTTCCCCCAGCCGGAATGAATTCGTCGCGATCTCCGGTTTTGCAAATTCATCATCAATCTGCGATAATCGCTCTTCCAGCTTTGCGATTTCATCCTCCAGCCGATTAATCTGATTCTGCCGCTTTCGCTGTCTCGCCTGCTCTTCTTTTCTGGTCTTCCAGTCCGTTTTCACAGCGGACTCATCTGCAACTGTTTCATTTGTCTCTTCACGAACCGAAGCATCAGGCAGATACGCGCGCTCCGCATCTTCACGTTTTTCCAGATAATAATCGTAATTTCCGATATAATTGATCACACATCCGCCGGTCAGGTTCAAAATCCGTGTCGCCGTCTTATTGACAAAATACCGGTCGTGAGACACAAACAGGACCGTGCCCTCATAGTGATTAAGCGCATCCTCCAGAATCTCCTTTGACACAATATCCAGATGGTTCGTCGGCTCATCCAGAATCAGAAAATTTGCCTCCGACAACATCAGTTTTGCGAGGGAAAGCCGCCCCCGCTCGCCGCCGCTCAAATCAGCAATCTTCTTGAATACATCATCCTCCGTAAAAAGGAAAGCTGCAAGCACCGTCCGGATTCTTGTATTGTTCAGATCCGGATGATCGTCCGAGATTTCTTCAAACAGGGTTTTCTCCATATGGAGTTCCTGCTGTTCCTGATCATAATAACCGATCTTCACATTTGTTCCGAGACGGAAGCTGCCCGCATCCGCCTCCAGCATCTGGTTCAGAATCTTCAGAATCGTCGTTTTCCCTGTCCCGTTCTGGCCGATCATGGCAACGCGCTCCCCGCGCCGGATCTCAAAAGAAATATCGTGAAACAGTTCTTTTGTCCCAAAAGCTTTGGACAGCCCTTTCACCGAAAGTACATCATTACCGCTGATGACAGACGGCGTCAGAGTAATGTTCATGCGGGAATTCTCCTCCGTCGGCCTGTCCAGCACATCTATTTTTGCCAGTTGTTTTTCTCTGCTTTCTGCGCGCCGGATAGATTTCTCCCGGTTAAAAGACTTAAGCTTCCCGATCACTTCTTCCTGATGACGAATCTCACGCTGCTGATTATAAAAAGCCCTCAGGCGCTCCTCGCGGACTTCGGCCGCCCGTTTTGCGTAGGCCGAATAATTTCCCGCATAGACGGCTGACCGATGCAGGCTGATTTCCACTACTTTCGTCACCACACGATCCAGAAAATAACGGTCATGCGCCACAACAATCACAGCACCTTTATAATTCAGCAAAAAAGTCTCCAGCCAGGAAATGGATTCGATATCAAGATGGTTCGTCGGCTCATCCAGCAGGATGATATCCGGATGGGTAACCAGAAGACGTGCCAGAGAAACACGGGTCTTCTGTCCGCCTGAAAGCGCTCCGCACGGTTTATCAAACTCCGACTCCGAAAAACCGAGTCCCTTTAACACTCCTGTCACTTCACTTGCATAAGAATAGCCGCCCCGCGCATCAAATTCATGGAGCAGCCTGTGATAGCTGTCCATAAAAGCCTCCATCTCGGCGCCGAGCAGTTCCTGCATCCGATCCTCCATATCCCGAATCTTCTGCTCCATCTCAATGACGTCGCGCTTCGCCTCAAGCACTTCCTCATAAATGCTTTTCGAACTTGCCATCTCCTGATGCTGCGCCAGGTACCCGATACTGGCATCCTTTGCGAGCGTCACCGTTCCCTCGTCCGGATCCATCTCATGCATGATAATTTTAAGAAGCGTAGACTTCCCCGCTCCGTTTATCCCGACGACGGCAACCTTTTCATATTCTTCCACATGGAAAGAAACCTGCGATAAAACAGGCTCCTCTCCGAAGGATTTCGTAATATTCTGACATGCTAAAATCATGAATAAAAACCTTCCAGTGTTGCGCGCACTGCCCGGATAAAGTCCAGACTGTTCAGCACCGTCGGGTGCTCCATCTCTGTAATCAG
>Ga0192267_1048_pt1 | contig 19956 bp, 8 predicted proteins | sample Koala_Koa23_M3_FD_131260 | JGI IMG/M metagenome (GOLD analysis project Ga0192267, IMG submission 131260) | Enriched cells from koala feces incubated with labeled cellulose particles, San Francisco Zoo, California, United States - Koala_Koa2-3_M3 ...
GACCGGTGAGGGACAGGATGCATATTGCAGGAAGGAAATCGTTGAGAAATACGGTTTTTCGAAAGTAAAGCAGATTATTCCAGGCGGGAAAGAGCGTTACGATTCGGTCTATTGTGCGCTCCGCGCAGTGGAAGACTGTGATTACATTTATATCCATGACGGCGCGCGTCCTTTCCCGGACGAAGACATTCTGATTCGCGCCAGACAGTGTGTGGAGGAATATGGTGCATGCGCAGCCGGAATGCCGACAAAGGACACGATCCGGATCGTGGACGGGCAGGGTGTTGTGAAAGATACACCGGAACGGAAATATGTCTGGCAGATGCAGACACCGCAGGCATTCTCCTATCGTCTGATCAGGACGGCATACGACCGTCTGTTTGAAAAGGGAGATTTCGAAGGCATTACGGATGACGCTATGGTAGTGGAACAGATGATGTCCTGTCCGATCCGGCTGTTTGAGGGGTCGTACCGGAATATCAAGATCACGACGCCGGAGGATATTCGGCTGGCGAATGCATTTTTGTAGACAAGAGAAAAATATTGTGTCCCATCGGATCACAGTTATCCGGTGGGATTTTCGTTACGTCTGTACAAAAGAAAAAATCTTCTTGCGTCAGATAGAAGATCGTGGTATCTTATCATCAGGCGATGGCCACGGCAGAAGAACAGCATATTCCTGATAGCAACAGTATCGCTGTCTGATCCTCAGACGGCAGATTTGATTCTTTTGGTTCTTGTTATTCCATTCGGTATCAGACGATTATCTCAACTTGAACAAAAAAGATATACAATATGATCTACAATCAAATAAAAAATAAAAAAGCAGAAGCCATTGCCCCGACATCTTTTTTCTGCTATAGTGGGAATATAAAAATGTTTTTTCTGCTATTGCGGAAAGGACAGCTTTTGGAGAAGAAAAACAAAACATCACAGCATGAGGATGCGGCTTTGAAAGTCATGATGCAGTTCTTCGCGGATGAACTACTCCCGTATCTGGGGGTACCGGGGAAAGCCATCCGGGCGGCGCCGACAGAGACGGTGCAGTTAGAACTCCGTAAATCCTTTGAGGACTTTAACCTTGTCATGGAGGATGGCAGCTGGAAACACTTTGAATTCCAGAGCACCAACGGTGGTATGGAAGATCTGAAACGTTTCCGGGCCTATGAGGCGAACCTGAGCTATCAGCATGGGGTTAAGGTCACCACTTATGTATTATTCTCCGGCAGGATTAAAAATCCGATGACATCATATACGGAGGGTGTCAATACATACCGGATCTGCCCCATTATCATGCAAAATAAAAATGCAGGCCTGATGATCCGGAACCTGCGGTTGAAAGCGGAAGCCGGTGAAAAGCTGGCGAAGGAAGATCTGGTTCCCCTTGCGCTCGTACCGCTGATGGGCGGGGAGATGGAGCAGAAAGACCGGGTTCTGGAATCCCTGGATATCCTTCGCCGGGCCAGAGATGGCTTTGATGATCAGGACTGCATTGATAAGCTGGAGGCGGTGATTTACACAATGGCTGAGAAGTTTCTGGAAAATCTGGACATGGAGGAAGTGCGGAAGGGAGTTGCAATGACGAGATTAGGACAGATGTTGATTGAAGAAGGCCGCGAAGAAGGTCGTGCAGAAGGCCGCAAAGAAGAACGGGACAGGACGAATACATTGAATTTAAAATTATCTGAGCTTGGCCGGATCAATGATATTATCCGGGCGGCAAAAGACAGGCCTTATCAGGAAGAGTTGTTGCGGGAGTTTGGGTTATAGGTCGCAGCATGTATTAACCAGAGATAGTTTCATATCCCATCGGATCACAGTTATCCGGTGGGATTTTTCTGTTCAAAAGCCCGGCGTTTCGAATTCTCCAAACAATCCCGAACAACCATTGGCACCTCACCCGCATAACCTCATGCAGATATCGCAACACCAAATCTTCAAATTCCCTCTGCATAATCCCCCGCCGATTCTGCAAAATAAATTGTAAATATTTTCATACGCAGAATCAAAAAAGAAAGGGGATCCGCATCATGAAAAATATCTTAACCAAACTCACCGAAACAGAAGCCACCGCCATCACCGACACACATCTCGAAAACTTCCTCACCCACCTGAAATCCGCCGGCCGCGCCCCGGCCACCATCTCCCAGTACAGCCGCACCGTGCGCTCCCTGCAGTCGTGGCTCTCCGGCCGTCCGCTGCCGCCGGCGCTGCTCATGGAATGGAAAACTCATCTGACCGGCATCTTCGCTCCGTCCAGCACGAACGCCGCCCTCGCCGCGGTCAACAGCTTCCTCATCTGCATGAAACGTGAACCGGGGCGTGCCCCGGGCTGGGACGCTTTCGAGAAGCTTTCCTATTTAAAAGTCCAGCGCCGGACATTCTGTGAAAAAGACCGGGTGCTGGAAGAGAAGGAGTATGAGCACCTGATCCGCACCGCCCGGGAGCAGGGCGATGAAAAAACGGCGCTGCTCCTGGAAACGATCTGCGCTTTAGGTATCCGCGTCTCGGAGCTCGCCTATATCACGGTGGAGGCGCTCAAACAGAAAAAAAGCGGTGGTCTCACTGAAAGGAAAAATCCGCACCATCCTGATTTCCAACAGTCTGGCGTTAAAGCTCCGCGACTATGTCCGGAAAAACCACATCACCTCCGGCGCGGTCTTTGTTACGCGCACCGGGAACCCCGTTTCGCGCGGCTGGGTGTGGCTGAAGATGAAAAAACTGGCGGAAGCGTCCCGCGTGGAGGCAGGAAAAGTATTCCCCCACAACCTCCGGCATCTGTTCGCGCGGACGCATTATAAAATGTATAAGGATATCTCAAAGCTGGCCGACCTGCTGGGCCATTCGTCGATCAACACGACGCGCATTTATCTGTTGGAAAGCGGGGAAGAACATGCCCTGCAACTCGAACAACTGGGGCTGGTGCTGTAGAAACGCGGGAAATGACATAATACACATTATGTTCATCCTGAACCCTCTGTTTACATAATCAGTGCGTGATTTTTACGACAAAATGAAACGGCTACAATTCTAATATTACATTTATAATCGTGTATACACAATATGTTCACAGTTTTTTGCTTATGCGGATATCATGTATCTAATTGCACTATATGCATAAGCACTTTTTTGCTGTATTTTTACATGAAAATAAGACGTAGCAGTATGGCATTTGTCGGCATGAGTCGCCACGTAATCAAATTTTAGTCGTTATCTATGAGAGCAGAGTCTGAACCTTATGGAACATCTTCGTTTTTTTTTCGGTTTCAGACATCCTGCCGGGCATTTTTCCCTGCTCCTTTTTTGACATAATGTGTATTATGTTCACCCTGCCGGAGCCATTCTCCTTTCCCATTTCCCTCTGGACGGCAAAATCCTTACGTCATGCATCCGAAAGCGCAGGCGGTTCCCGTATCTCGTGGGGAAAAGTACCGGATACCGCCTGCCCGGAGGGTGCATCAAATCTAAGATGGCTGACAGACAGTTCCCTGACAGCAGCGCGGCCACATATCATACAGAGCTGCCGTCGTTTTTGTTTATAGTATGCAGATACTGTTCCGATCAGGATTGCGGACAGTATCCATCAATTGGTTCGCCGGGTACATCGGGAAGAGACACAATTTAAATTCAGATAGTTAGTACACAACAGTTATATCCGATACAAAAGACAAGCCCCGGGGAGCGGCCGCATCCTTCTGTAACGGCGGCCGCCCGGCAGAACCGTCCCTTCGCAATCAAAACCATTCTCAGCATAGATCACAATGTCATTAGCAGGAGGTAATCGAAGAAATGAAATCTCAGAGGAAACCGAAAATAAAGCTGTGGGGCAAACGGCTCCTTGTTGTACTGCTGGCCGGGGGCATGCTGCTCGGGCTGACAGCCTGCGAGGAGAGCCTGGCATTCGTCGAGACTCATTACTGGTATGACACGGATGAGATCGACTACGATGTCCAGCAGATGGACAATGACGAGGAGAATGAGGAGGAGGACGAGGAGATCTTCTCCCAGGATGAGCGGGATGATTCAGAGCAGGAGCGTTACTATGATTATGCCGAGGATCAGTATGACGACAGCGCGGAGGAGACACAGGAGCAGGCGCCGGAGCCGGAATATGTCGAGCAGTCGGCCGAGGCGGGTGAGTCCCAGCTGGCTGAGACGGACGCAGAGAAGACGGAGGAGGAGACCGGCGGTGCTTCGATCACGGAGGGCAGCACCGAGGATTCCGATGAGATCCTGGCGGGCAATGACAATACGAGCGAGTCTTCGGGCGGCAGCGGCGTCGCTTCCGGGGATGGGGAAGGTGTCGTCGGTGAGTCGATCGGCTCGACCAATGATAAGAATGAGGCCGGTATCAATACGGATGATAACGATGATGACGAAGAAGAGGAAGAACCGGATGAGGATCTGAAGATCGTGGAGAATGACGGCGGTGATGAGCAGATCGAGGACGGCGGTTCCGCGGAGGATAACAATAGTGAAGATCAGGATGGCGACGGCGGCGGAAGCGAACTGGCCGATACCGGCAGCAGCAGTGAGCCTGAGGATGAGAATCCGGTCGTGGCGTGCGGCGCCGTGATCGCCACGGGTGAGGCGGCGATCCTGACACAGATGCTCGGCGGGGAGGGCGCGTTGTACGCGACCGACCAGGCGACCTATACGGCGATGGCTGAATATTTCCCGGCGGATGAGCTGGAGGATATCGAGATACTCTGGAGCGGCGACAGCGCAGGTGCACTGGATACAGGCAGCCTGGACGCGCTGATCGCGGAGGGGAAGACTCCGCAGGCCGCCCTGCTGGATGCTACCGCACTCAATGAGGAGGATGTGACTGCGCTGTCGTCCCGCGGGATTTCCTGTACCGCGCTGCAGTTCGACAGCTATGAGGATATCCTGTCCTCGGTGAACGCGGCGGCGGCCGTGCTCGGCACGGATCAGGCATCGGAGATGCGGGATGCGTATGTGTCCTTCTGCAGTGGGATGGAGGATCTGGTCGGCGACTATGATTCCCAGAAGTGGACGCTGTTCGTCTCGGAATGGGACAGCACGGCGCAGCTGACTATTTCTTTATATGGGTTTAAGTCGAGATACGGGATGGCCATCGCCAGTCGGCTGCTGTCCAGCCCGATGGATGACATGTGGGATATGGCCGGCATCGTAAATAATTATGGCAGTTATGGTAAGAATTACCGGGTGGCCTATGGCGCCGGTGCAAATCAGTATATATGGGGCAGTACGCGTGAGTATCTGTATCTCAATCAGTTTGATTTGATATATGCTGGGGCAAGTTTGACATTGGATGGTGTGGATCAGGGTAACCAGGGTGATAATTCATTAATGGAAGGTTACGCAAACGCGCTGCTTTATGGCCTTGGGCTTTCGGAATATCCTGCTGTCATTGTGGATTCACAGGCCATTCAGGAGTCGTGGAATCGGGACAGGAACTTTAGCAATTCGACACAGGATGGTGGAATGTATACGAAGTATTCGTATTATGTAGGTATCTCAGAAGGATATAAACTGACGATGGGTGGTGGTGTGACGACTTCCATATATGCGCACATAATGGGAGATTATGATGTGTATGTCAATCCCAGCGGGTTGGGCGACTGGGCAGGAGGGAGCGCGGAGAGCATTCTGGAAGCTGTCTGGGCCGCATGGAAGATTCAGGGAACTTGCACAGAGGATCAGGTGAGTGAGAAGATCCGGGAATATTACGCCACGTTTTACCGGTGTACGGATCTGACGGACACACAAGTGGATGCGATTCTTGCCGGAAAGGAAAGCTGATGGTATGTTATCATGTCTCATTTGGCATGTATGCATAAATAATTCAAAGGAAAGGAGTTGATGGATTGAGTTCCTTACAGGGCTCAGTATGCTCGGAATAAGTAATAAAAGGGGTTTTATAGATACTAAAAAAGCAGCCATAGTGGCTGGGAATAACAGAAAGGGGTAAGTAAATATATGAAAAAGAACTTACACTATTTTAAATTAAGGAAACTGGCAGCTGGCGTATTGACCGCCGCCCTGAGCGTGAGCGTGCTGTCGGGAAGCGCACTGGCTTCGAACTATACGGCGCCGTCTGATCCGTTGGAGGTAGATGATAGTGTCGTATCAGGAGCTACGGCGGCTGCAAACACAGTGGCGCTGTCTCTTCTGGGAATTGATGTGGCTTCTACCAATGGGGCAGGCATCTATAATTCCGCGGGCAGTACCACCGACGGCAGCTATGGTACGGATTCTGCGAACTTGGGGATTTTTGGCAGTGACCTGAATGACAATCCGGATCCCTATATCTACAATTTCTTCTATAACTTATATGAGACCCAGAGCGGCGGCGGGGACTATAACCAGACGGACTATGCGCTCTGGTCGGCGGCACCGTATACGCTTCTGTGGAACAGTAACAAGTCCGGTCCGACCGGTCAGGCGAGCGGTACAGTCGCTATTTCAATCGGAAGCTATGGCACGAAGACGACCAATCCGGCATTCTATTATGAGCCGGATATCCTGCTTGGAGGTTCCGGTACGCAGGCTTCCAACGGCTATACGTCGGAGCTTACAAACTATAAGACGACGTATAATGCTGATTATGACCCGGTAATCTTCCTTGGCTATGGCACGAGCGAAGGCATGTATGCGGCAAGCGGCACCCGTTCGGATGGTCTTGGTCTGGAGTACAATCAGTTCGATATGTGTACGGGACTGGTATACCTTGGCTCCGTGGTTCAGAATCTGATGAACGAAACTGTGGAAGAGGCAGAAGAAGATGAATCAGTTGAGGCAAAGACGACCCGCTATGACCAGAGTCCGTATGAGATCGCTGTGAACTATGACAAGTATGACCGCGGTCTGTACTATTATATCCTTTCACGTTTTGACGATTCGACATTGACCAAAGTGAATTATGCGTATGATGTAGAGTATGATTCTGCCAACGGCTATTTCATAACGAAGGGTTCTGACCGTGCCGCGCAGTATGCGTCCGGCATCGCTACGGATATCTATGACCTGCTGGCAGCCGGTGAGACAATTTCGGGTGAAACTATCCCGGCAACTACTATTGAAGAGACGGATAACAGAGGAAACACCACATCAGTGACAGGGTATTATCTGACAGAGGATCAGCTGATTGAGATTCTGAATGCGCCGTCGGAAAAAACAGGTGCAAACACGAATGCAACTGGTGTGATTATCAATTCTGATGAGACAGTGTCTAATGATAAGGATTTGTTAGATGCCGATATCCGCATGATGAATAATCTTCCGGAGTGCGTCTACGGGATGACGATGCAGACGGTCGAGAATGGGATGGGAATCCCGTTTTATATCGGATTCTTCTATTATAATCAGGATTCCAGTCTCAATCCTGTAAATTATTTATATTATTGGATTGAGAATTTCTATCATGTTTCGGATACAGATGATATGTATGAAATTGTTCAGAACATGTTAGAAGAAGCAGATCGGCCGGAGGATTGTCAGATCCTTTCTGTCTCGGATTCCGGATATAGTGCAACTACAATAGAGACACAGATCCTTGCCGGCATTTACTATTATAAAAACACTCTCGTGACTAAATATGATGCCATGGTGGAGGCTGGAGAAATCACAAGTGATTCGGCGTATTACTGGTCGACGCTTGATGAAGATGTAGGCATTGGCGGTAGCTACCGTGATATTAATGCCGATTATACGTGCACAACGTCAGGAGTACTCCTGGAAGATGATGGATTTGAAAACACCATCTATGAATTCACGTATGAATAAAACTGAGATGTGTGAGCATTAATATACGGACAGATGGGAGTGCTGGATGTCGGAGCACATGTGTTTCTCAGTGACTAAAGCGTCACGTAGACGTTTGCACTCCCGGATGACAGAATTTCGGACAGTTAAGCCGATATAAGAAACCAGGGCAACAGCCCGGATTGAAAAGAGCCGGAATCGTCTTCTCTGGCGGCGATGCGGCATCATTTTATACCGGCAACGATGACGAAATAAGTGAGATAGAAGGTTGATAATCTGCGTGATCAAGCTTATCTCGTCGTCGACTTTGATATAAATTGGCGCACTGTTATAACAGTGCACATAATTATCATGAGCCGGAGCGGATGCGGCGTAGGGGGGACAATATGCCCTCCCTGCGCCGTTTTTCCGGCACATGAGGAAAGAAGGAAATATGATAGAAAGGATAAAAAGGTCATTCTGTATTCTCCTGGCCATGGCTTTGGCAGTCACGATGCTTCTTCCCGTGAATACGCTCAGCTCCTATGCGGCGGATGATGAGACGGAAACATCGCTGGATACATATGAGGATTACTATAATGCAAATCTTACGGATCTGGATTCGGATTATATTATTGATGTTCCGCAGGATGTGACATCTGATTCGTCAGGCTGGGCCGACGAACTGGCAACGGCGATGCAGATGGCTGCTTCTGGTGCGACGGTTCTAATCAACCTGAAAGCGGATATTCCTGTATATACAACCTCATTGACTTCTTCCGGGCTTTATGTGAAGGCGGGTAAGTCAACATACAACAACACGGTTGTGATTAACGGAAATGGTTATTCTATTAAGGCAGCTGATGGTTACACGGAATCATCCAGTTCGGCTTTGATCTATATGAACAGATATACGGAACTTGTCCTTTATGACGTAACGATTGACGGGAATCAACTGGGACGCTGTATTTATGCTTTCAAAGGAAATGCGACAATCCGTATGTATAAAAATGCGGTTGTTACGAATGGCGCAGCAGGATATATAACCAAATCCGGAAACGGGATATATATGGGATATAGCAGCGCTAAAGCAGCATACGTGAGTTACCTGTATATGTATGAGGGCAGTTCCATAACCAACTGCATTGGAGGTACTTCGTGGTATCGGTCTGCGGATGATACCACGATTACCAGCTATGCATCCAAAGGTTCGGCGATTTATGCAGGAGATACTAACTTATACCTGCATGGAACAATCAGCGGATGCACGGTGGCGGATACATCCACCGGTGTTGCAGATGGAACAATCTACCTGTATAAAGGCTGTAACGTCTATATTTATGACGGCGCCGAGATCAGCAATAATTCCGTTATATCACCTGCAAATACAGAAAATGAAAAAGATGGCGGCGCTATTTGTGCAGGTGATTCAGATAATAACATCTACATGTATGGCGGTACGATCAGCAATAACACGGCACAGAACGGCGGTGCAGTTTACTTTGCAGGTACCTCCAACGGTTTTTATATGTATGGCGGTACGATCAGCGGCAACACCGCGCAGGAAGGAAATGGCGGAGCAATTCTGAGTAGTGCGTCTTCTCAAAATATTGCCATCTCCGCAGAAAACGCGGACGTGCAGATCACCGGGAACACGGCAGTTAACGGTTCCGGTGCGGGCATCTATAACCGCTCTGCCTGCAGCATCAAAGCGACCGGTGATTACGCCGCGACGGTCACGGGCAACTATGATGTCGTGACGGAGACGGATGATTCCGGCACGGAGACCGAGACCTCCCGGACGGCGGGCGACGTGTTTGACTGGACGACGACCACCAGCATGGCGCTGGCCGGAAACGTCTCTATCGGCAGGATCTATGTCGTGGAGGATCAGACCCTGACGCTGGAGAGCGCCCTGACCGGCGGCAACATCGGCTTCTACCTGCAGGTTGATGAGGACAATGGCGGGCATGCGCTTGAGGACGGTGAGCAGCTGGTCGTTGTGACGGCAGGGGATGGCTATGCCCTCACCTACTCCGACCTGAACCATTTCTCCAGTGAGAACACGGCTTACCGCCTGGCGTTCGGTACGGGCGACAACGCGGGCACGATCGTCGTATTAAATGACGACGGGAGTGAGATCACGGACCTGAGCGAGGCGTATGTCACGGCGGAAGACGTGGCTTATACCGGGTCGGCACAGGAGACGAATATCACGGTGCTCTGTGATGGAAACTATCTGACCGAAGACACGGATTTCAACGCTATTTACCAGAATAATACCGAGGTGGGGACGGCGACGGCGACGATCCAGGGTATCGGCTCCTACACGGGCTCCACGTCTGTGACCTTTGAGATCACGGCGAAGGATATCGGTGACGATGATATTACCGTATCCGACCCCGGCTCCTATGAGATCCTGACGGATTCCGATGCCGCGGCGGCAATTACCCCGGCGGTCGAGGTGACCTATGGCGGCCTCACGCTGGAGGAAGGCACAGACTATGAGGTCAGCTACACGGACAACACGGCGCCCGGCACGGCGACGATCACCCTCACCGGTATCGGCAGCTACACCGGCACCCGGACCGTGACCTTTGAGATCACGGCGAAGGAGACGGAGGAAAACACTTCCTATTTCATGGTCACGGATGAGGAGACGCTGAACACGGCGCTGGCCGGGACTTATGACGTCATCCTCTTTGCGAACGACATCGAGGTCGAGAATGAGGTGGCGGTGCCCCGCAAGGTAACGATTGACGGAAACGGCTTCACCCTGAGTGCTTCGCAGGCGCTTTCATCTGAGAGTTATAATGCGATCCTGACGGTGATGTCCGATACGCTGGTTCTGCAGAATATCACGGTGGCTGGCTCAGGCGCGAGGGATCTGTATATTGCGTCCGGCGCAGCGGTGAGCCTGGAGTCCACTGCAACATTGACTGGCGGCGGCACCGGCGGTTCCCTGACGACGAGCGGCACATCTGTTTACAACGGGGGCACCCTGAACCTGAACGGCTGTACCGTGAAGGACAGCACTTACGGCAGTTCCATCTATAATGCAGAAAGTGCTGTCCTGAACATGTATGAGGGTACGCTGATTACGAACCTTAGCTCTGGCTCAGCGGGCGGCATGATTGTGAACGCCGGGACCTTCAACATGTATGGCGGCACGATTCTGGCAGGGTACAAGGGGAACCCGCTTATATCGAGTTCTTCCGTGGCTGGCCAGCTGGTCCATAATACTGGCACGTTTGTCATGGACGGCGGCACGATCGACGGCCTCATGGCGGACGGTGAGACATACCTGCGCGGAGTCTACGGCATGGTGCATAATTACAATACCGGCATGATGACGATGAATGGCGGCACCATTCGGCATTACAGCAATACATCTTCGAACGCTTCTTCCATCACCAGCGGCGGCGCAGTCATGGTGAGCGGGAGCGCGGCGGCCTCCTTCACGATGAATGGCGGTACGATTACGGAGAACATGGGCTATGTCGGCGCGGGCGTCTTCGTATCCTATGGCTCCTTTACAATGAACGGCGGCAGCATCACCGGCAACACAAGTACCGGCAACCCGAATACTGATTATTATACAGGATATGCCGCACAGGGCGCCGGCGCGGGCGTCTTCGTGATGGCACAGGCGACGGACGAGAGCTCCGTATCCGCTTCCTTTACGATGAACGGCGGCACGATCTCAGGCAATGAGGCGTACCTGCTCGGCACGAAGAACGTGAACTACTCCGCAGCGGGCGCAGGCGTCTTCAGCTACGGCGCGGACGTGGCGTTAAACGGCGGCACGATCAGCGGCAACAGCGTCATCGTTAATGAGACGGCGGCGGAAACGTATCCGGCCTCCGGGCGCGGCGCGGGTGTCTACCTGATGTCCTTCGGCTCGAATGAGGGCAGCCTGACGCTGGCAGGCACGGAGATTTCCGGGAACGGGATCTACACGGTAGCCTCCGGTGCGGAGGATACCTCGGAGAAGACAGCGGCAGCCGCGGCGGGCGCGGGCGTCTATGTCTATGACACGGCGGACGCGGACGTGCACCCGGCATTGTACCTCGCGGGCGCGGGCAGCATCACGGTCAGCGACGACGTGTACCTGCCGACCGCGTACACTTACTTTACCGCAAATACGGCCCTGACCGGGCGCAGCGTGGCGGTATCCTATTCCGTACCTGACACGGAGGCTGTGGGCGGCAGGACAGTCCTGGCTTACGCAGACGGCCTGACCGGCTCGGATAAGGATGCGGCATGCTTTACCAACTATGTATATGTAGAAAACGGAACACAGTATGCAGCTGAATATGATTCCGATGCCAACGTGGTGCGGATCCCGACCATCGTTACATACGGAGATCCGCAGGTGACGCTGACAGACGGTGATTCCTACAGCTATACCGGTGAGGAGATCATACCGGATGTAGAAGTCGTGGTTACCGTAGTGACGAACGGTGTGGAGCAGGATGTCACCCTGTCCGAGGACGCTTATACGGTGACATGCAGCAACAACACGGATGTGACCGAAAAGGCAGTGATGACGATTCATTCCAACGGACAGTATACGTTTGAAGACATTACGGTGAACTTTGCGATCACGAAGGCTGAGTCGCAGACCATTTCCTTTACGAACTCGGATGTCGAGGAGGCGAGTGACGGTACGCTGTCACTGGATACGGCTTACCTCATGGATGTGGACTTCGGCGCGGCCTCTGACCTCGGCGCGGACGTGACCTTAAGCTTCACGGCGGGCGACGACTGTGTGGATCCGGGCGTTGAGAGCGAGACAGAGTATGTCGTGGCTTCTGTGGATGACGACGGGAACGCGACCGGCTCCTACACGATGAACACGGTCGGCACCGTCACGGTGACGGCCACGGTCGCGGAGACCGACAACTATGTGGCTGCCACGGCGACGCTGACGCTGAATATCGCGAAGGCGGATCAGGTGTTAGTAAAGACAAGCAGTGAGGTTGATGACCCGGCACAGCAGGTCGGGACGACATACAGCCTGACAGGCACGGTTTATACCTGGGCGGATGCCACCTGGACGGCGTACCGTTCCTACACAGTAACAGAGAAAAATTATAATTCAGGTGGACAGCCCACCCCGGGATACAATGATAGCACGTATACGGATACGGACCACCCCACCGGTGCGCCGGTCGAACTGAAGACTGATGATGAAACCGTGGCTTATGCGGTCGCGGAGGAAGGCTCGACGGAGAGCGATGACTACGGCACATATATCTATATGGCGAACCGCGGGACAGCGACATTCACCGTCAGGGCTTCTGAGACAGATTATTACAACGCGGCGACAATCAGCAGCGGAAACTTCAGGGATGATGAGGAAGCAACGCTTGAGGTGACAGTCAATGGACTGGAGCAGAACATCACCGGCATCGACATGACGGTCGGCAGCGGTACGGCGCAGGCGCTTACGCTGCAGCCGTATGAGGTTGAAGTGACAGATGAGACGACCGGTGAGACGACGACTGAGGTCAGCTACTATTACTATGACGCTTCTTCCGATGCTGTCTCCGTATCGTTTGACGACGCGCGGAGCGGGCTGGTATTTACTCCGTATTCCGATGTGGTCGATGATGAGGCCGTCGCGATCGGTAGCATTTACATGTCTTCGTCTTCCACATCCCAGACCGGGGACGGCCTGACATATGGTGAAACGGTTTCACTGACGACCAGTGAAGACGGGCGGTCCGTCATCGTGACGCCGAAGGCGGCGGGCACGGTTGTGTTCCAGATTTATCTGGCCGCGAACGGAAACGTGGATGAATCTGAGTACGCGAGGGTGCGCCTGACGATCACGAAGTCGGAGCAGACGATCATGACATCTCTGGATGATTCCACTGTCGTGGTGGACGGGACGATTCTGACCTGTATGGATGATCCGGACCCGATCGCGCTGCATGCGTCGACGACGGCCTACGGCGGTGTCTTAAACTATAAGTCCAGCGATACCTCCATTGCGTCCGTGGACAGCTCCGGAAATGTGACCGTCAACGGTTACGGCTCCGCGGTGATCACGGTGTCGTCGACCGGTATTAAGGGCTATGAGGACGCCTCCCTGGAGGTGCCGATCCGGACGACGCAGCACACGGTTGTGGAGGACAGCGTGACCTTTGACTGGTCTGACGACTACAGCAGCTGTGTGGCCTATGCGGCATGCGCGGACTGCGGCGCGGAGCTTGAGCTTGACTGCGACGTGACATCCGAGTGGACGGCGGCTGAGACGGAGGCAGGCGATGAGAGCCTGACCGAGTCCGGTACGATGACCTACACGGCGACCGTGACCTTTGACGGCCTGACCTATACGGACGTGCAGACGGTGGAGACGGAGATCTGCACCCATGATTACCATGCGACCTCCTACCGCTGGAGCCTGACGGATGACGGCTATAACTGCACCGGCATCTTTGCCTGCGCGGCATGCGGCGATATCCAGACCGCGACTGCGGCGGCGGAGCTTACGTGGGATACCGCGACCTGCTCGACGGCGGGCGCAAAGACTTACACCGTGGAACTGACGGTGGGCAGCCAGACCTTTACCCGGACGCTGACCCTGTATGAGGAGGCGACCGGTGAGCATGAGTATGGTGATGTGACTTTTGACTGGTCTGAAAATGAGGACGGCAGCTACAGCTGCACAGCGACCCGCACCTGCGTCTATGCGGAAGCGGATGAGAACTGCGCGGCGGATGCGGATTCTACCCAGACCGTAGCGTGCACCGTGACAGCGGCGACCACGGCGGCGACCTGCACGGAGGACGGCGAGGTGACCTACACGGCGGAGGCGTTCTTCCCGGATGAGACGGCGGAGGATGCGGACGCGGAAGAGAGCACCGATACAACAGACACAACAGACACGGCGGCGGGGACGACCGTGACGGATACGAAGACCGTGACGATCGCGGCGACCGGCCACAGCGACATCGACGCTTCGAAGTATGAGTTTGAGTGGAGCGGCGACGCTGAGAGCGGCTACAGCTGCACGCTGTACTTTGTATGCACCAACACCGGCTGCGGCGAGCGGTTCCCGACAGAGATGAACCGCTACATCAACTGCACCGTGACAGGGGAGGCCACAAAGGCGGCGACCTGCACGGAGGACGGCACCATGACATACACGGCGTCTGCCGTTTATGCGGGTGAGACAATCGTGATCCCGGAGACACAGACCGCGGTCATCGCGGCGGCCGGCCACAGCTATGCGGCTGAGACGGACCTGGGTACCGGCGTGACGACGTACACCTGTGAGGCCTGCGGCGACAGCTATACCGCGGAGGAAACGGCGGAAGTCCTCGTTTACCTTGAGGAGACCATGTACATCTATGACGGCACCGTGAAAGAGCCGTCCGTGGCAGTGATTGTGGACGGAACGGCTCTGGCGGAGGGCACGGACTATACCGTTGCTTATGAGGCCAATACCGATGAAGGCACGGCGACTGTGACCGTGACCGGCACCGGCAGCTACGCGGGCACCGCGGCGAAGACATTCCTGATCCAGACAGAGGAGCTGACGGAAGAGAATACTTCCCTGTCCCTGGATGTGACGGAGGTTACGTACACCGGCTCGGCCATCACCCCGGCCGTCACCGTGACAGACGCAGACGGAAATGTACTGACGGAAGGCACGGATTATGAGGTTGTCTACAGTGATAATACCGAAGCAGGGACAGCAACCGTGACGGTTGTGGGTATCGGCAACTATTCCGGTTCCGTTACCGCAGCTTACACGATCGCTGCTGCGGAGCTTGACGATGAGACCGCATCCCTGAGTCTGGAAGCGGCTGAGTACACGTACACCGGTTCTGCCATCACCCCGGCCGTCACCGTGACAGACGCGGACGGCAACGTGCTGGCGGAAGGCACGGATTATGAGGTAACCTACAGCAATAACACGGAGGCAGGCACGGCAACCGTGACTGTGACCGGCATCGGCAACTACACCGGGACGATGACCGCGAACTTTACGATCACGGAAGACAGCAGCTCTGCAGTATCCGACGGAACCGCTGCAGACGGCAGCTCCTCGGTATCCGATTCAACCGGAACAACGAAGAGTGCTGACACCCTCGTGGTGCGCCGCGGTAATACCTTCTATTTCAGCTACTCCTTGAAGAGCGGCTCGGCGGACAAGGTCATTGCTTATGGCAAGGCCACCGATGAAGTATACTTCGGCGACTGGGATGGAGACGGCATTGACACCCCCTGCGTGCGCCGGGGCAACACATACTACTTCAGCAACAGTCTGAAATCCGGCAATGCGGATAAGGTAGTCGCCTACGGCAAGGCTGCCGATGAAGTGCTGGTCGGCGACTGGGATGGTGATGGAAAGGATACGCTGGCGGTGCGCCGCGGCAATACCTACTACATCAGCAACAGCATCAAGTCCGGCAATGCGGATAAGGTAGTCGCTTACGGCAAAGCCACGGACAGCGTGCTGGTCGGCGACTGGGATGGCGACGGTAAGGATACGCTGACGGTACGCCGCGGAAACGCGTACTATATCAGCAACACCATCAAGTCCGGCCAGGCGGATCAGGTGATCTACTACGGCAAGACGACCGATGAGGTCTATGCCGGCCAGTGGAAATAAAGAGTAATATATAATCTACACTCCGGCACAGCCGGATCATGCCCGCGCCCCTTCATCGGAGCGCGGGCAATTCAAGAAGAGGAGAACCAGCATGGCAGAAAATGAAAAGAGACCGGACGCTCCGGATTACCTGGGCGCCGATGAGGCACGGGCGGCGGCTGCCGCCGTCCGGAAGATTGTAGATAACGTAGGCACCGTCATCCTCGGTAAGCGGGAGGCGATCGAACTGGTCGTACTCGCCCTGCTCTCCGAGGGGCATGTGCTCCTTGAGGACGTCCCCGGCGTGGGCAAGACCAGCCTGGTATCGGCTGTGGCGAAGAGCGTGGACTGCGCCTTTTCCCGGATCCAGTTCACCCCGGACCTCATGCCGTCGGATGTGTGCGGTTTCTCGGTCTATAACCAGAAGAGCGGCGAGTTCGAGTTTCGCCCGGGCGGCGTGATGAGCAACCTCGTCCTCGCGGATGAGATCAACCGTGCCTCGGCGAAGACGCAGGCGGCGCTTTTAGAGGCGATGGAGGAGAAGCAGGTGACCGTGGACTCCGTGACCTACGCGCTCGACGAGCCGTTCATGGTTATGGCGACGCAGAACCCGATCGAGTCCTTCGGCACCTACCCGCTGCCGGACGCGCAGCTCGATCGTTTCCTGTTGAAGATGTCCGTGGGATATCTGGACCTGCAGGAGGAGGCGCGCGTCATCCTCATGCCGAAGGAGCAGAAGAAGAACGTACAGCCCGTGGTCGGCAAACAGGATGTGAAGGAGCTTGTGGCAAAGGCGCGCCGGGTGCGCGTGGAGCCGATGCTCGCGACCTATATTGCGGAGATCGTCGCGGCGACCCGTACGAGCGCGGACACCGTGCTCGGCTCCTCCCCGCGCGGCGGCATCTTCCTCGTGAACGCGTCCCGCGTGTGGGCGATGATGAACGGCCGGAACTACGTGGAGCCGGACGACATCCAGTACCTCGCGCCCCATATCCTGGCGCACCGCATCACGCTGACCCATGAGGCGACCGTGGCGGGCAAGACGCAGAAAGATGTCGTGAACGCGGTATTAAACAGTGTGACGGTGCCGACCGGAAATACGGACTGGAAGGCCGGGAGCGAAAAGAAAACGGATGCCGTGAAAAAAGAGCCCGGCAAAGACGGGAAGGATATGAATGGGAAAGAAAAGGGCGGTAGGAAATGAGGCGGATAAGAAAGGCTGCAAAAAAGATACTGCCGCCCGTCCTGTGGGTGATCGGGCTTGCCGTCTGCATCGTGCCCGCATTGTTCATGGTGAGTCCGGCCGGGTATTTTCCGCTGCTGGCCTACCTGTTTGCGACGCTTATCTCCGGCCTCTATCTCCTGGGACTGCGCAAAAGCCTGGAGTGGGAGGAGGGCGAGGGGACGGCGACGGTCCGCCGCGGCACCCGCCAGTCCTTCGGGCTGGTGCTGCATAACCGCGGCCCGCTCGTCTACCCGTCTTTGAAGGTGCGGCTGCGCCTGTCCGACCTGTTCGGCGGGACGGACAGCACGCTGGAGACGGAGATGGCGCTGGTGCCGTTTGAGCGCCGGCAGATGGATATGAATATATCCTTCACCCACATCGGAGATTATACGGTGTCCGTAGACCATGTGTCGATCGGCGACCTGATCGGCCTGTTCAAACGGACCGGGGACGGCGGCGCGGCGCATGGCGTGCAGGTGCTTCCCCATATCTGGCGGATTTGTTCCTTCCCGCTGTCCCATCAGGTTAACAATGAGAACCCGCTGGCGCGGCAGTCCTCGGACCGCGAGGGCATGGATTATGTCGGCGTGCGGGAGTACGCGCAGGGCGACCCGATCAAATCCATTCACTGGAAACTGTCGGCTCATACGCTTTCCTACATGACGAAGCAGATGACGACCATCGGCATGACCGGCCTCGCCGTCGTCATCGACCTGTACAGCAGCCGGGAGGAGGCGGAGGAGCGCATGGAGCTCTATGACGCACTGGTGGAGGGGACATGCGCCCTGTGCGCCTACGCGCTGAAAAACCACCTCGACCATGAGCTGTTTTACTTTGACCGCGACGGTATGAGAAAATCCCGCGCGTTCCAGAGGGAGGAGGAGCTCGACCGCCTGGCGGCGGATCTCCCGAAGGCCGTGCCGGACAAGCATGACTACCCGGTGGAGCAGCTGCTGCACCGCTGCGCCGTGGATCTATATGGAAAGAACAACGTCGCGCTCGTGACCTCCGAGGTGACGACGGAGACGATTGAACTGCTGACGCGGATTCACCTGCGCGGCCGTTACCCTTCGCTGCTGTTTGTGCTGCCGAAGGGTCTGACGGAGCTGGAGGAGGCGGAGGCGCTGGCGCCGCTCCGGAGCCTGGACGCGTACCGCATCCCGTGGTTCGCGTATTCCGATCCGGCGGAACTGGAAGGGGGCAGTATGGCATGAGTGTAAATGATAAAAACGCAAGCCGGACAGGAACCGGCACGGATACGGCGACCCCCGGCATGGCAAAAGAGAATCAGGGGAAGGGGATGCAGGGCATCGTCGCCTATTACATACGTTATTCCATCCCGGAGTTTATTTTCTGTCTGGTCGCGGCGGTGGCGCTGGAGATCAACATGGTCTACGGCTTCAGGCTGACCGAACAGATGCGCACCTCCTACGGTGTGTTCATCGCCGTAACGGCGATTGTTTTGCTCCTGCTGTTTATCTTCAATTACAGCAGCTGGAGCAGACTGGTTATGCTGCCGGTGTTTGCCGCGGCCGCGGTTGTGCTGATCATGTTCTGCTACCGGATGGGTTTTTCCCTGATCGAGACGGAGACACGCGAGGATAACTGGGGTCTGTGCATTCTGATTATCGTCATTATCACGGTGGTGGCGTTCGCCGCGTCGCGCACGCGGCTGGGGAGCGGCATTTTTGCCGTCGCCGGGTCGTTTGCGCACGCCTGGCTCTGTGTCCTGCTGTATACATTTTCCGCGTGGGCGCTGGTGGTCTTTATCCTGGCGGCCGGCGTCATGTACCTGTATTCCAGGTATCGGCACCAGATGCTGAACGCCGATGCGCGAAAGCATGCGTTCATCCCCCTGGTCGGGACGTCCGTTCTGGCCATGGTGATCGTTCTTGTGCTGACGGCGGGGACATTTTTCGGCGTGGTAAAACCCTTAAACCCGCCGGTGCTGGACATTACCCTGATCACGAAGGCCGTTTCGCCCGAGGTGCTGGAGATCGTCGGGATATCGACGCCGCAGGTGCTGATGAGCGACGAGCAGTCCAGCGAGGTAAACGAGGACCGGGAGAAGGACAGCAGCGAGAAGAACGACGAGCAGCAGGAGGACGAGACGGTGGAGGGCGAACAGGATTCCTCGCCGGAGGATGAGGCGCAGACGACAGAGGACGATACGCAGCTCGATAACAGCATCGATACGGATTCGCTCTCACTGACGTCCGCCGGGGGAATCCACATTCTGCTGATTATACTGGCCTGCATCGCGGCCTTTTTGGCGGTGATGGGGATCCGGCGCTTTGTATGCCGCCATAAGATCTGGCTGAAAACGCTGCAGAAGGACCATGGCCGGGAGGAGCAGGTGCGCCGCATGTACCATCTGTTCCGCGCGAAGCTTAAA
>Ga0192267_1052_pt1 | contig 19473 bp, 16 predicted proteins | sample Koala_Koa23_M3_FD_131260 | JGI IMG/M metagenome (GOLD analysis project Ga0192267, IMG submission 131260) | Enriched cells from koala feces incubated with labeled cellulose particles, San Francisco Zoo, California, United States - Koala_Koa2-3_M3 ...
GCGCCCACCTACTTGTTGAAGATGGAAGAATCATGCATACTTGCAGTAGATGCTTCCAGTGTTCTTGTAGATTCTAATGGTGAAAAAGTTTACGGTAGATTCTTTGACATTTCAGGGGATAACGTCTCATTTCTTAGGAAGAAAGTAGGAGGAAGTTACGAGATTCTCCACTACGCTAAGTCAACAGTATTTGAGGATGGGGATACTTCCATATTTAATAGGTTGACCACTATACGACCAATAAAGCCAGCAGAGGATTTATCTATTCAGAATATAACTGTTGTGGAGGATGGAACTTTTGCAATGATTGATACAAACCTGTACTTCATGGCAGAGTCGGGTAGCGTCTACTCTTTGAAGAGGTTCTCATTGGATAATGGTGTATGGTCTGACAGTAGTAACTTTCCTATAATATCTTCAACGGATGTTCGGAGTGTAAAATTCGGATTGGTGAATGGAACGATAATCATACCAACTGAGTTTACTAAGGTAGAAAATGGAGTATCCGTAGATACTTGGAGTAAATACAAGTTCTACAACATTGCCAAGGGTAGTAACAGTCAAGGGACTGTAACTATTCAAAACGATAAGATATCACTGCCCTCAGGAATAATATTCTCAGGGGTCAATCTCTTCATTCTGAATAAAGGCGATAATACTTCTGTTCAGCAGTGTGGCTATCGTTTCTCTTCTGACTTTTCAACTTTGCAGTTGATTATTCAAAAGGAGCAGGATTACTCAGGAGAAGATGTACCTGACAGTCTTTTGAAGATTGATGATTCTGAAGTTTTGTTCTTGTGCAATGCTTCCAAGATTTGGAAGAATAGAATCCACGCTGCCGCAGTGGGTTTAGCAGTAAAGGACTCGTTTATGTTTAAGTCTGAGGGTTCTGTTGACTATGAAACTGGTACTATTTACGGCATACAGCAGTATAGCGAAGGGGATTACCTTGATTACATTGTAGCAGGAACTCTTCGAGGGACTTCTGTGTATCCAAGATACGTTCCGCTTAATGAGTAATTTATCTAACATAAAACAGAAGTTTAGGAGTTTGTTTAATGACGAACTTCTTGCTGATGAAGGCTGGAGTGCTTACATTGATTTGTTGCTTCGGAATCTTGACACGTCTTTCTTGCAGTTTTGTAGGTTGAACGGTTTTCCTCACTCTATTAAACTGTCGGATTACTATACTCGGAGTGATAAAGAAGGAGTAGTTACCTACACAAGTGATATGTTTGATATTTCACTATCAAACAACGTTGTGGTGTTGACTTATCCTAATAAGTATGAGGTAAACTCGAATGGGGATAGGCTTCTTAAAGACTCCTCAGAGATTGAGTACTTTGACTTCGGAAATGTTGATGTCCGGTTTAATGGATTGAAGATTCTTAAAGCGGAAGTCTTTCAAGATGGCTCTTGGGTAGAAATTTACACCTACAATTCTGAAAACAAGACAGGGTTTGGTGATACTTATTTTGAAATTTCAGGTGAAGCCGAGTTTTGTCTTACTTTCTATGATGAAGAGGATGGAGTAGTTTACTATCCTGAATTGAAGCTTCTCTATCTTCCTGAAAGTATCGACCCCGCTTCCATAGTTTCCTATAAAAAGGAGAACTTTCTCGCGCTGGATAAGAACATTCCTCCAACTTCTCCTCAAGCTTTGTTTGGAGTACTTGCAAAGCTTCTCGGAAGGTACAAATTCTATGTACAGTTCAGAACTGAAGCAGGAAGTGGCTCACGTCAAAAGTCGTTTAATGACTATGTAACACTTTATGATGTTGTAGAGCATGGAGGTGATGATGCGGATAATATTCCAGCACACTTTCATGCTGTTACTGCATCAAACTGCCCAATTGATGCTCTTAGGGATAGGTTTGGTGTTGGATTACAAACATCTATTATATACGGATACGATAAAAAGTATCTGGTAGCAAAGGATAACACTATTCCTGATGAGCTTATAGCTCTTCTTTGCGATAGCACACCAGACTCCGGAGATAATGCTGAGATAATGGTATCTCCGTCTGAGTTAAATCTTCCTCAGCATGTGAATGCTGAGAAGTTGACAGCTCCTACTTTGGTGTGTACTTCTGTTAGGAAAAGTATAAACGGTCCGGGTTGGATGTTCGAGTTCACTTTGACCACTGTTGATGCACATGCAGAGTTGTCTCAAATGGGTCATTATTCCAATGGCCAGATGATTCAAGATGCATCTTTGTATCCGAATAATACCTATGTTACGTTTGGATTGTCAACAGTTCGAGCAGGTGATACTATAAAATTCTGGGCTAAGTCTATAGCCCCAGAAGGAACTATCTACTTGGATTCTGATGTTGTTGACATAGAAGTTGACATTCCAAAGGAAATGTTAGCTCCTGTTTTGACCTTGTCAGGCAATATAGGAGATAAGGTAACTATAACTGCTTCGTGGGATGCAGTAGAAAGTGCCCAGCGGTATCAAGTGTTTTACAGAAAACAAGGTGCAGATAGCTGGACTTCACTTGAACCCACTACCAGTTTAACTGTAACATTCGAAGTTTCTGATGTTGGAACATATGAAGTGTATGTGGAGGCGCAGGCCGATGGATTTGACTCTGTGCCGTCTGATGTTGAAACTGTAACTCTTAGTGAAGTGAAGCTCCCGTCGCCAGATATTCGTTGGGAGTTGGGAGGCATTTTCCCTCAGACAAAGTTGACAATAGGGGCTATGGAACATTCTGTAGGGTTTAAGTACAGGGTAACCAATGGCTCTGTTGTAACTTCTTGGAAGGATGCAGTAGCAGGAGAAAACCTGAACGTAGGAGAAATAGTAGTAGGAAACAACACTATAGACGTTTATGCAGTAGGTGATACGGGTTATGGAGATTCTTATTGGAGCACCGAGACTTTGGTTGGTGTAAAGCTCGACACACCTCAACTCGAAGTTACTACTGATTTACTTGCTATGAAGTCAACAGCTTCTTGGCCAGCAATTTCTGGAGCTACCTCTTATGTGGTAACAGTAGATGCTCAGCAATCAGTTGAGGTTACTGAACTTTCATACCAATTCGATGTGAATGAAGGTCAGCATCAGGTGACAGTGTATGCTAAAGGTACGAATGTGTTCGATTCTGATTTAGCTACAAAGTTATTTAATGTAGGCTCATCAGAATTTAGTATATCTTCTCCTCAAATGGATTTCCTGCAAAGGGAGAACTCTGGAATTACTGCAATTACTGCAACTGGAGCTTATGAAGGGCCTTGGGGTGTTCAAGATTCAGAAGACGTAGTAACTCGTTCAGCCAAAGCTCTTAAGCAAGAGAAAGAGGTAGAAGTTTCAGTGCCCGTGACCGGGAAGGTCTTGGTGTCAACTAATCCTCCCGCAGATTTCACAATAGACAGGTCCGAAGCGCATGAACCCACCTTTACTCGGTGCGTACTTGCAGCTTATAATGAAAAGGGTGAACTTACTTATGTATGTTCTCCGGAATCTAAGAGGTCAAAGACGGAATTCGGAATAGTTAAGAACTATTCAATGTTGTCGTTGGTTACGGGTCAGCTTAAGTCCGTTGACGTTTACATTGAAGCTCTTAAATCAAGTTTGCAGTCAGAGTTTGGAGATAGGTTTGAGAAGTTCGAGGAGGCGTTAGTGGATGTACTGAAGCACTCAGTACCTGCTGGAGTAGGGTTCACTGTGAATTACCTTTACCCGTCGTTGGAGTCCACTTTGAAGATTAGTGACAATTACTATGGAACTTCCAGCGGTATATTCATTGAAGGAGGTAAGGAGTTTACAATTAACTTCCCTCAAAGAAGCAAGTCACAGGAAATAAGAGTATTTACAATACCTCCCACTATGGTGTGGGATGCAAAAGATGCTGATGAATCATGAAGATAACAGGTAAAGTATCTTTCAGGGATTGCTCTGTAAAGAATAGTGTAACAGTAGAGGGAGCTCGAACTATCATAGGTAGTTTGATGAATAACTCTATGGGTTTCATAACGAACATACTGTTTGTAACTGATGCAGATAGTTTCTCCAAGTTACAGACTGCCTATCAGAATGATAAGCATAAAGTAACGTGGGATATGTTGCAGAACGGAGGCGATATTTTGTACGATAAAGACAATCCTCTCGGTCTGACATCAGACTCTTCGGATAAAGCTGGTACGATTGTTTTGTCTGATAGTGGAGAGCTCGATTCTGTTATCTCTCTTGATATAAACGCCTACATTGAAGAGGGTGTGCTTAAATCGGAAGGATTGAGTGTGTATGCTATGGCTGTGATTCTTAACGGGTCGGGTCAGAAAATAGGTGCGTCTCCTTACCAACCAACTGGAAATGAGAGGGTTCTCTGCTTTGTAGATAAAACAACTCAGTTGTTCCAAGATGTGGATAATGAGTTTAGGTGGACACTCTATTTCGATGTATCTCAGTAGACGTATAGAGAGTTAATGAAAGCACTTTACATAGTAGATTTCTCTAATTGGGTGTACAAGTTTAAGTACACCTTTAATCTTGGTGTAGAGCTTGATGGAGGGGCCTATGTTGATACGTCAGTTCTTCATGGTTTTAACATAGCAATAAAGAGCCAAAGATTCGACGATATTGTGATAGCTTTGGATGGCTGTCCTATTCGTTCCTTGGACATACTCCCTCAATACAAGCAGCAGCGAGAGCATTCTAAGTCGGATAAGATGTATGTTCCTAAGAAGGAAGTACTCCAATTTCTGACCAAGTTGGGAGAAGTCTATGGAAAAAGAGTTAGGGTAGTAGCATCTTACGGCCAAGAAGCAGACCAAGTGATATCCTCACTTGTGTGTCTTGCTTTGGGAAGAGTTCCAAAAACACAACGTTGGATGGCTGATGCAGTAGCCAGAGAACATGCAGTAAAAGAGGACCCATACCTCGCTCACTATATTGAAGATGAATTTCCTTTGGATTTGGATACTGACTACAATTCAGTAGTTATAGGTAGCACCGATTCTGATATGGCGCAGCTTAAGGCTCTGGGGGATGTGTTCATGGATTCTTCTTGGAGCGGCTCAAAGATAGATTATTCAGAGAATACACCTAAGGCTGTGCATAACATGCCAGCTAACACAATAGCAATCTACAAAGCGTTTCTCGGTGACACTTCAGACAATGTTCCAGCAGTTGTCCCCACTCGACGAGGGAAGACCGTGCGGGACTTGATTGTAAGATTTCTGGATACAGAGGAGTCATTTCTGAACTTTTGTTCGTGTCTTCGTTTGGGCCTTCAAATTCCGTCAGAGCTTATTCTCTTGAAGCGATGGGTTCTTGAAGAGGGAGGAGTGGATGCTCTTAGGAGGAATTACTCTGTAGTGAAGTTGGGGTTCGAGAGCACACCTTGCATTCTATCTTATCCTACGTACTCAATACAAGATACAATTGATAAGTATCAGTTAAGAGTCAAACGATGAGAGTACTAAAGGAAGGGTTTTCTTTGTTCCCTGACCAGTTAGATAATGCCAAGGCTCTTGTGAGGTATCGCAGGGCCTTGTTTGTTGATTCCACGGGTAGTGGTAAGACCCCAACCATTCTTTACAGTTTTGCATATCTCTATGCAAAGCGTGTAGTGGATGGTCTTGTGGTGTTCACCCCAAAGAATGCCCACGATAAAGAAGTCTGGAAACCTCAGATTCACCAGTTTACCAATTTCAAGTGTATAAACTTTGAGGATGTAGAAAAGCAGTATAACCTCGGCCGTCAGGTTGAGAATATCCTAAAGGGGTACCAAATAGTTTACTGCAAGCATACAAATTTTAAGGGAAACTATGCTCTTTGTGTAGAGATTCTGGATTACTTTAAGAGAGCTTTGACGGTAGTGGATGAAGTCCACTACTTTCGCAATCCCGCTTCGGAGTTATCCGTTATAGCCTCCATGGGATTGACCCATACTTATGCTTTGTGGGGGATTACCGCAACTGACTTATCAAGAAACTCTATGGATACCTATAACATTATCAACTTTGTTCGCCCCGGAAAGCTGGGCACGAAGTGGGATTTTATGAATAGGTTCTGTATAACGAAAGAGAAGGTTATTGGTAGACTGCCGGGAGGTAAATTAAAGAAAGCTAAAGAAGTGGTAGGGTTCCGGTCTATTTCAGAGTTTAGGGAATATCTGTCGGACACTTTGGTGATTGGAACTCGAACTGTGGATGTTCACATCCATGAAATACCCTACGTTCTTAATGAGAGAGAAAGAAATCTCTACTCAAAGATAGCAGGCGGTTTTTGTATGGATATGGAGCTGGACGATGAGAATTGGCTTCAATCCATTCTGAAACGAGATGAAATCATAGAATCATCAGTTCGTTCAATTAAAGACGTAGAGCGTCACTCCTCTCGCTATATTTATTTGCAGTCAGTGGTTGATGGGGCTATGAATTCTGATGGAACCTTTGGGTTAAACCCCGGAAGTAAGTCCGAGGCTTTCCTAAATTTGGTACAGCAGATAGCGTCGCGTGGAGAGTCAGCTTTGGTGTTTTTTGATTATTATGTATCACTTGATAATATTGAATACCAGCTTAAGCTCAGCGGTATTAAAGATGCAAAGGGTAGACCTATCAAACTGATAGAAACTTCTGGAAGAAAAGCGCAGAAACCCAACTTTATCACAAAGAGTATGTGTGACTTGAATACTTACATTGTTCTTTGTAGTAGAGCATCGTCTGAGTCTGAGAACTTCCCATTTATCAATAATGTAATACTGTACAACATTCCAACAACTCCTATAACTTATTTACAGTTCATAGGTCGAATCACTCGACGCAACACTTTGTACCCCGGAAATCTTCATGTTTGGATGCTATTGTCTGAAAACATTGATTTGTACAAATTAACTGTAATAGGTCACAAGATGCACCAAATGCAAGCTACAACTTACAGTCTTGAAGGTACTTTCCCTCAGAAGTATATGCAGCCTGTTGACAATGCTAAGCAGTTGGAGAACGCTAAGAAACATCTCCTTTGGAAAGGCGCTGTTTAGCGTATAGGTGTGAATAAAGACTGTTGTATGTCGTTTCGTTTATTATGGCTGAAAATTTATGCGCATATGGTAAAGTAGCAGGTTGTACAACCTGCTCTTGCATCATTTATGCTAAGTGCCTGAAATATACAAAGCTTCGAGTTCGTGACCTTGTTTACGAGTTGAAGCCATTTGATTTCAAGTGGGATAGGGAGTATAAGCCTTATAAGAACAATAGGGTTATCCACTTGAAGGGAGTAATAAAGAAAGAAACAATCTCTTTGCTGAAGTCAGCAGCTATGAACTGGGCTTTGGAGAATAACAGTAAGCTCTACAAGCTCAGTACCGATATGACCCTTAATAGGGTGTTGATGAATGATAAAGAGAAGGAGAATATATCTACGATAGTAAACCCGTGTGGCGGTTACTACCTTGACATTGCAAGAAAGGTAGGCATTTCAAAAGATGATGAGATTCGTTCTTGCATCGAGAGTTTTGTTAGCTATGCTTTGGATGCTGGATGTCAGATATTTATTCTCGACAGGTATATGATTGACCAGCCTAATTGGTTTCAAGTTAAATTGTAGCTATGATTGATGTAGTATTTTTCTCGGTTGCTGGCAATCAAGAGATTCCTGAAATAACAGAGTTATTCGAAAGGTGGAACAACTCTGAGATAGTTCCAAAGGTCTATAAAGATGCATTAAAGTACACTCTCGACATTGTCCGAGAAGGTGGTCATTATCCTGCGAAGGAGTATTACGATATGTATTTTCAGGATAGCGGTCAGTACTATGCATCGGTGGTGGAGTTACAGCACTATGCAAAGATAGTTGACGACTACTTTGAAAGGGCATACATCCAAGAGGAGATAACAAAAACTCTGAACACGGCTAAGTCTGCTGATGAGTTAAAGGCTGAATTGTCAGCCCTTCTTGAGAACTCTATGGAGCAGTCTGTGGATGAAGATGATAAGCCTATTCTGTACTCTGAGACTGTAGAAACCCCTCACGGTGAAGGACTAACCACGGGTATCCAGCCAGTTGACCAGTTGACCAATGGGTTCCAGCCCGGTACCGTTGCTACGATAGCGGGATTTACGGGACACGGAAAGACCCAAGCTACAATATCTATAATATTCCGTAATGCAAAGAAAGGGAAGAAGTGCGTGTATCTATCCCTTGAGATGCCTAAGGAACAAGTGTGGATGATGTTTCAGGCAAGGTGGCTTTATGAAGTTCACAACCTGTCGGTAACATCAACTGACCTTATTCAACGAAAGCTTACTAAAGAAATGTTGGCTAAGGTTAAGTCGCTGGAGCCTCAGTATTTGGAGGAGTTCGCGTCAAATATTATAATATGTGACTCGTCAGTACTCCCAAAAGGGATATCTAAGTCGTCTGCTGTATGGGTTTTACTGTACAAGTCTTGGGAGAGGAAGCTAAAGGGGCTTGATTTAGTAGCTCATGACCACATAGGACAGTACGACCGTTTGTTCCCAGATGAAGGTAATAACATCATTAAGATGATTACCGATGCTACTGTAAACTTCCAGACTAAAGCAGGTAACCGAGTTGTGTCTTTGTTTGCTTGTCAGTGTAATCGTGATGGTCTTAAACGAGCTACGAAGAGGAACGGAGTTTATGATGTTACAGCTATTTCAGACCTTAACGAGGTAGAGCGAGCCAGTGCTTACATTGTGTTTCTCTATACTCCGGAGGATAAAGCAATATCACAAGAAACCGTTGTAACCCTTGCTAAACATCGATTGGGAACAACTTTGTCTGAACCTACTCCAGTAGCATTTGTTCCGTCAGTTTCAATAGTAGGCTCCACCGTAGAGCAGATTACCTATACAGACGACCTTTCAAGTCTTGGAGAGGAGTTCGGAGATTTTGGAGATGGTGGAGATTTTTCAAGTGGAGACCTCGATATTTAACAATACAGCTCGCGGTATATACATTTAGGTAGCAGGTGTCACAAGCCCTGCTACTTGTGTTATAAAGCAATTACATTCGATTTGGCTGCGTTTGGTTTACTTTTGAACTATTCCTTAACTTTGGCGAAATGTGGGAATGTATAGCAACAAGATTAGCACCTATAATGTTTATATCATATGTCTGGACTTATTAAAACCCTTTGTAGCGCTGTCGATTCGAAAGATAGTGGTAGCAAAGTAAAGGTACAGGACTCATCAGTCGGTGTTTCTGTACAAAGCTACTTGCAGGGACCCTCGAAGAACGTTCCCGCGCAGAAGCGTCAGAAAGTGTTGGATTCAGCTGAATGCTTGAAACTCACTTGTTCTCTTTTCTCTATGCCAAGGACGAAACGTCGGGAATTCCTGTCAAGGGTTTCAGATTCAGTTCGGCGTCAGCTTATCTTTGAAGGTAAGCACATTAGGAAACTTATAACGGATAGCTGTATCTCTTATGACCCGGAACTTTGTTGGGCCATCGAGAACACAGTTAACGGTTCAGACGAGACAGCGGAGGAGATTCTGGAAGAGCGTCTCAACCGCAACCGTCTCCCCGAGGATGTGAGAAAGTGGTATGAGTCTTATCAGAAAGACCCTTATGGAGATGCAACTCGGAAGCTTGAGAAACTTCTCAAGCCGTTCAAGCTTACCCGAATCAACAAAGTAAAGGACGATACTAATATCGAAGAGTACCTTGATGAGGGTAAGAAGCAGGAAAACAAGATACAAGGAGCTCTTCAAGAAGAGGTTTCTGGAGCAGCGGCTTTGTCAGAGGAGGCTCAGGCTCAGCTTGACGAGATAAAGGAAGGTGTGGCTGACCGAACAAAGTCGTTTATTGAATCTCTTGTGGAGGAGGTAACCGAGGTAGTCCCCACTGTTGCATCTCAGAATGCAATTGACCGGGTTTCTGAGAGAACAGAAGAAATCATCAATAAAGATGCTGAAAAGGGAGAGGAGAAGGTTGATGAAGTCGACGCCGAAGCTGATGAAGTCTTTAACGATGAGTATGCGGAGTATGACGATAAAGTCAGTGATTCTCTGGAGGAGCCAAAAGTCGGTTCTATAATTGTGGTATCTGGAAATACCTCATCCCCAAAGTTGGGAGAGCGTGGAAAGGTTGAAAAGGTTCTTGAAAAAGGTAACGTAAGTGCTCGATTCAAAGACGGGTCTTTGCACGTTTATTCAAAGAATGAGTACAAGGTGCTCGATTCAGTTGAAAGTGCGGTATCAGAAGGTGATGAAGTTGTAGTAACTTCCGGAAGGTACAAGGATAAGTCGGGTAAGGTGGAGCGAATCAATCCTGAATTGGACGCAGCCTATGTCACATTTGAGGACGGAGACCACTTTATAGTTCGCGTAAGTGAACTCGTGAAGAAGGTTCAGGATTGTGAAGGTGAGTCCGCCCCGGTAAATTCTCCAGAACAGGTGCAGGTAATGGTTACTGGAGGAGTTACCACGATTACCACTGGTACGGGCATTTCTGTAATGGTGGATAATAAGAAATTTGACGGTGTGGTAGCTTCTACTGACGGTCAGTCTTTGTCCATTCACGGTCTTCCCAAAGAGTTTTATGAAGCAGCTAAGATAGAGCCCGTTGAGGAGTATCAAGTTCCTCAGGAATCTGTCAAGTTCGAGGAAACCACTACAGAGCCCGCTCCTGAAACGGAAGAGACGGTAGAGGAATCTATGACTGACGAAGTTTGGGATTCTTTGGAAGCTATTTATCCGGAGGCGGCTAAAATAGCGGATTCCGTTGAACTCGATGGAGTGGAGAAGGTAGTTGAGGACTTTCAAGTAGGCTCAACAGTAGATTTCCAAAATGACACTTGGAAAGTTATTAAGACTGGGAAGGAGTCAATAACTATTAAAAAGACTTCAACAGGTGAGGAGCAAGTAGTCAATAAGGACTGCTTTTCCGATGTTTACGTAGTACAACCTGCTCGATGCATCCAAGATTCCGAAGAGTCTGATGCAATTAAGAGGATTGTTTACAACTGGCTGAAGAAGTACTCTTCTGAGTTGGCGACTAACTCAGAGGCTACTCCGAGGAGGGAAGCTTTTGAAGAGCTGGCCGCGGACTTGAACGTAATCGATGAGAAGTTTGAGTACTCGGATTCCATTGAGTGTGAAGTGGACTACAACGGTGACCTATTCATGAAAGACGATGCTTCGACTCTGCTGGTAGGTGGAACGTCGTTTGTGTACCAAGCTACTGATTCAGGAGTTGAGGCTATTGCAGAGCAAGCGTCTACTGCGACCTCTGAGCTTTATGAATCTTACGCTATTGACGAGGAAACGTTTGAAACTGAGGAAACTTTAACGGACGCTCTCGATGCTCTTCGCTCAGGCCAGCCCGTGAATGTTGTCCGGGTTCAGGATGATGAGGGTCAGTTTATTATTCTGATGACTGACCTTTATGGAAGGGACGCTCGGTACGTTACTGAGGAGGGAGAGACCCCAAACAAGGATGAAGCCAAACAGTTCTCTGATAAGCGAGAGGCTTTCAAGTTCATGAAATCCCTCAGCGATGCCGGTAAGCTCACTCACTCAATCTTTAACTCCGCTCCTTTGCAGGTGGTAGATGATGACAACGACATCTTGTCTGATGAGGTGAAAGCCGAAGTGCTTCAAAAGGTTGAGGAAGAGGTTGTGGAGCGTCTTAAAGAGAAAGGTGTAGATGTTTCCGACCGGATGCAAGACTCTGTGGAGATTCCATTTATAGACCGCAAGTCAGATGAGGAGCTTGACAGGATTATCAAATATTATACTGACAGGCTCAGGATTCAGCCGCAGCACGACCAAGCTCCTTTCTGGAAAGAGAATCTTGAAGCGTTGCAGAAAGAGAAATCGCGTCGAATGAAAAGGGTTCAGGATGATGGCAATGCAATCTCAATGGTCAACAAAGCTATTGAGGAGGCAGAGAAAGAAACTGAAACTGACCTTACTCCTGAACAGAAAGAGTCAGGAGACTACAAGAAAGGTCATGTGAAGATTCAGGACTTCGATATCGCCATTGAGAATCCGAAGGGTTCAGTTCGTTCAGGTGTGGATAAGGACGGTAAGGAGTGGTCTCAGGAAATGCACAATACCTACGGATATTTCGAAGGTACAAAGGGCGAGGACAGTGATGACGTGGACTGTTTTATTGGCCCCAACCCTCTTTCAGAAGACATCTTTGTTATTGACCAGTTAGACAAAGACGGTAACTTTGATGAGCACAAGGTGATGCTCGGATTCGATTCTTCAGAGGAAGCTCGCGAAGCTTATCTATCCAACTACGAAGAAGGTTGGACAGGTCTTGGAGACATCACTAAAGTGAACATTGAAGACTTCCGCAAGTGGGTTCAGAAAGATGATGTTCGGTCAAAGCCTTTCACTGAGTATCTGAAAGTTACAGATGCTATGGACCCTAACGAGGATGGTGACGACAGAATGTTTGTGAACTGGGGCGCGGATAAGCTCATGGAGTACTATGACAAGGTTCGCAAGCGTAAGGTGGCTAAAGAAGACCTGTCGGAGTTGAAGGTGAAGGACGATGCTGAGCTTGGAGAAGAGCAGTATGCAGAGTTTGAGCAGAAACTATTGGAAGCTCTTAAGGCCATAGGAGTCAACCCAAACGAGCCAGAAGATCCACAGCTTCCAGTTCCGCGTGCTGATGTAAAGGAAGGTAGGGACAACACCTACGACGCCCCTCACAACTCCACCACCTTTCGGAACCTGAGGGATACAGAGATGGCTCTCTCCAAGGTTTTGGAAATAGCATCAAAGCTCGCGGGGAAAGATAAGGTTCTGACCGTAGAGGAATACAAGAAGATTCTGGAGGATTCTCCCGAAGACCCAATTCTTCCTATTGTAGCTGATTCCACCTTTACCATAGGTGAACTCGACCTAATTTGTCCAGACCTTTACAAACGTAAGTTTACTGACAAGTTCTGGGTAGCAGATTCAATTGAAGCCCTTGGGGATTCGTTCAACATCGAAATTCCAGAGCAGTACAGGGAGAAGTCCGCTTTGGTTTCTACTTCTCCAATCAGTGCAAAGGGGTTTGTGGTAGATTCGATACTGGAGTATCCATACAGTGAAACTCACAAATTGTATGTAGCTCCGTTGAAGTCGAAGTCCTGACAATAACACTCATATTGAAGTGAGGACAGGTAACTCTGTCCTCACTTATTTTATAAGGTATGCGAATACGATTCTGTGCAAGAAAGATAGATGCAGTGTGTTTCTAACTCCAACTCCGGTTTGGTATGGAGAGGACAAAGAACGTGATAGGCTTCTTTGCGCTTTACAGCTTCATTGGGGTAAAGTGGCAGTAGGAATATTTATTACAAAATTCTGATGATTTATTTTGTTAATTAAATTTATTTTCCTATCTTTGTATTGTAGTGATAAGGACACTACAAACGGATAACAACTAAAAACTAACAGAGCTATGAAAATCATTAACACCGACGTTCGCGGTTGGAAGCACGAACAGGGCCAGTACATTACTGGCGAGGGTCTTATACTCTCGAAGAAGCAGGTTAAAGAGCAGTGCGAGTACTCAGCAGTACCTACTACTTTGGTAAACATCGATGAACGTCTCGGTCTGGACGTTGCACTCCAAGTTCTGCGAGCCACTTCGACGGGCATTGAACGTCTCCTTGTTACGGACGACGAGAAACAGGTCTTGTCGGTTCTCGACCCTCGGAGCAAGTTCACCCCCGACGACGAGTTCCATTCTCTTATCGAGAACATCAAGAACAAGGGCTACGAGGACGTGAAAATCGCCAACACTGGCGGTAGCATTCGAGCTACGTTCGAGACCCCTACAAACGACACGGATTCCGTACTGGGGGACATCTTCCGTCGCCGTGTTGTCGTGGAACGAATGGCACAGGGCGGAGTTTACTGCACTGCGGCTCTTCTCCGATTGGCCTGCACCAACGGAATGCTGGTAGCCGATGCCCAGTATCGAGACCTCTTCCGTAAGGAAGTGAACGAGGAGAAAGTTATCTCCAATTTCCAAGCAGTGTCTCAGTTGAACACTACGGAGTATTTCCAGAAGATGTTCAGCAAGGACGGAAAGTGGTTCGAGGCGTCGGTGGCAGATTATATGGGAATGCGTCAGACCCTCATCAACATCTGCGGAAAGGAAATTGCAGACAGCTATTTCCCCACGGCCCCCATCTTCGAGCATTACAGCTCGCAGAACATTCAAGTCGATAAGATTGCCCGTCCGGTGCAGGCAAAGCTTCCCTCCGGTGTAACCTATTTCGACACGTTCAACATCCTTACGAACGGAATCAAGAGGGCTGAGGACATCACTCTGAAAGAGGAAATCGAAGTCGGTCGCTGGGCTCGTCCGTCGTACCTCAAGCAGCTCCGTGAGGCGGACATCGCTTTCCACGGCCGTCCCAAGTTCCCCGAAGCTGTAATTCAGCGGTTGAAAGGAGACGCCGCGTAGTCAGAAATCTCTACATGGAGGCAGGTGAAACTCCTGCCTCCTTTTCATTATGAAAGAAGAGCTTGTAGTTGTAGCAGTGGTTATTGTAACGAACGGAAGAGTATACGAACTTCACAGGAAGCTTGTAGCTCCATATTTGTGGGATTTTCTGAAAAGAGCATGTTCCTCAGAACAGAAGAAAGCTATTGAACAGGATACTGAGCTTGTTGGTAGTATTTACAGACTGATATCATTTAAGAGGATGTCGGTTAGCCGCGCAAGAGGGTTAAAGCTTGGAATCATACAAAGAATGACAAAGGAGCAGGCAGATGAAGCTCCGTTCTTACTTTAGAGCACGTAGTATAGGTTGCAAAGGAATTTTGTTTATTATTTTAGAGTATCACAACGTAGGAGAGTTACGGATATTCTGAGATTCTGTTCTTCTCGTATAAATATGTGAAAAGGATTCTTTATGTCAAAGCTAATTGATTCATTGGTAGAGGAGACTGAGGAGTTTCTGAGCGATAAGAAGTTGGCTCGGAGGCAGAGGTGCTTTGATTCAAATTTGAATCGTTTGTCTCATTGGATGGAGACTAAAGAAATAGCAGCCATCACTGCTTGGAGGGGTGCTTTGGAGAATGTTGTCAATGAAAGTAAGACTTTGATTGATAAACCTCTTGATGGGACTGAGAAAGAGAGAACTTACTCTAAAGAAGAGAATCGTCAGAGAAACAAAAAGCTGGCGCAAGCTTTAATCGCTAAGGGGTATGGTATTACTAAAATATCGGGACACTATCTTGAAGATGGCGATAAGTTAGTTGAAGAAGAATCCTATTTTGTTGTCAATCTTAGGGATGACCCGAAGTTTAAGCAAAATATTTTCAAACTCTCAGAGTGGTTTAATCAAGATTCTTTTTTGTACAAGCCTCTTGGGAGTAAGGACGCTTATTTAGTAAGCACTAATGGGAATAAAAGCCAACCTTACGGAACCGAGATGAATATAGGTAGCTTCTTGTCAAATGTTTCGGACGAGTATGCAACTCGGATAGGAAATAAAGGGTTTGTGTTTGGAGACAGAAAAGGAAAAGTTCCTTTCCAGAATAAATCATTTTCTGAGAATAAGAAAGAAAGAATAAAGGATTCTGAACTTCCGGATTTCTACAAGTATCGACATACTCCTGAGCAGATAGGGAGATTGTTTTACTCGGAAGACATTTTGAATCATGGGTTGCTTATGGGTATGGGATTGAGCAAGCGTTTGAAGGAGGATATCAAAGATGGCTTGATGCCTGATTTGTACGAATAGTCATGCAAAAGTACTCACGAGAGTTTATAGAGTATGTAAATAACTTATCCATTTGGGAGGAATATCGAAGCACTTTCGGGCAGCCCCTCCCGTCAGGTAAGTTTTTCTGTCCTTTTCATACGAATGTAAATACACCGGCAGCAAAGGTTTACGGGAATCACATTAAGTGCTTTTCCTGTAATAGGAATTATACTGTATTTGACTTGCTGAGGACTTTCAATCCGTCTCGATTGGATAGTTTGGTCAAGTCTGTTGTAGTGGGACCTGATAAGTCTCAATTTCAACCACCAAGAGTAGTAAAAGTTCCTCCTTTGCATGAGTTGGATTTGTCTAATGGAGTGACCATTGAGTTACTCAATAAAATAATAGAGTATGGCACGTAGAAAGACAGTAAGTATATCATTCGTTGATGGTTCCTGTAAAGAGTACATTCTACTCCACACTTTGGAACATGTGTACGTGGTTCAAAGTGTTGAAGAGAATAAAGTACAGCTGTTGAGTAAGACAGTAGTGACTAAGGTCAAAGGAGACCCAGCGGTGGAAGTGAAAAGAAACAATCGGTAGAGAGCAATTTCTACCGATTTTATTTTGTATATTAAGTTTATTTTCCTATCTTTGCTATGTGGATAAACTAATACAACTATGATTACGAAAAAGTCTTTCACTACTGACCCCGAAGTGTACCGAGTAGCCTCTGAGTTGCAGTCTTGTCTCAAGATTTGCCACAAGACTTACATTGGTTGGATGGTTCTTGTGAACTACCTTTGGAAGAATGAAGAAGTTCGTAGTATCATTCAGAGAGGGCATCGATACAATATGGAAGAGATTTCCAAATTTGCAAAGAACCTCTTGGAAAACTTTACAATTTACTTTGAAGTAAGGCTTAAGTAGTATGGAAAAGTGCATAATAGAGTATATCGCAAGAGTGGGTGATTGGTATCAGTTAGAGCAAAGGGTGGAGTTTGCTCTACCTTACAAGTTAATCCGAAATTCTCCGCAGGATACTCTTGTTAAGAGGTTGCAGAGTCAAATGCCTCAAACTAAGGTTATGTGGGTAGTGTCTATTCGATTAGGCACATCTACTTGTAGGGATAAAGTACTGCGAAAGCAGCTAACTTTCCAGCAAGCTCTTGCTCTGGGTCAATATCATCAGTAACATGACAGGCTGTGAGCTTATAGGGTGCCCGTTCTATGTTAACGGAATCTGCGTAGAGGAATTCGATGAATGTATCTATAACTCTGAGGAAGAATGAGGGCACATTACGTAGAATATGTAATACAGGAGAAGTCAAGCTTCACTTTGTGGAGAACTCTGCTCTGCGAAAGAGCTTACGAACGTGCAAGGATGATGCCTAATTCTAAGATTGTGGAAGCTTTGAACTCAAATCCGAATTTACCGAAAGTTCGATTTGTGACTGACTTATTTATTACAAATAACACTCTTCCTTGTGGAGCATTGAGAAGAGGCATGAAAGTACAACAGATAAATCGGATGAAGCGTTGGAGTGTTGGTAGCTCTTTCAATTCTCGTATACAATAGAAACGCGGTAACAGCTTACACAGTGTTAAATAATCTATTGTATGAGAGACGCTATATTTAATGGGTATCCGGTACACTTAGTCGAGACCTTAGAGGAGCTCCAGAGTCTTTATAAGTTATTCTCTCCTAAAGTTATGTGTGGAGTGGATACTGAGACGGCTGGATTAGAGTTCAAGCATGAACAGATAGCAGGAGTATGCTTGTCGGGAGGTAGTGATTATTCTGTTAAGGGTTATGCAGGATACTATCTTCCGATTCGTCATATCAATTATAACAACTTACCCATAGAGGAGGTAATGAAAATTACTCAATGGGTTATTGACAATCGAAGAACGGTTTTCCATAATCGAAACTTTGATGCTTCAATGTTGGAATATGACGGTATTAAGATACCGTTTGTGGGGGGTATGCACGATTCTCAGATTATGTGCTATCTTGTGTTCAATGAACAGTACCCAGCATTGAAAGATTACTGTAAGAGGTTCCTGAAGTGGGATATGATTGAGTTCTCCGAGAACAAAGCGGAGGACCACAATTTCAAAACTACAGACCCGCAGGTGACATTTCGGTATGCAGCAGGTGACCCTATCGCTACTGTGATGCTTGCCCGTAAAATGTGGAACGACTATCCTTATATTCGTAAGATTTACAAGATAGACAATTTCACATTGGAGGCTGTTCGCCTCCTCTGTCAGAACGAGTTAACTCTGGATTATGACTTTCTTGAGAAGCTGAGGGATGAGACAGAAAGAAAGTTAAAGGAGCTTCAAACAAGGATTTACGCTCTTTCTGGAGTTTACGGATTTAACATCGATTCTGCAAAAGATAAAGCAGACGTTCTGTCTCGCTTTGTAACTCTTACTGAAAAAACGAAAACTGGAAAGTTCAAGACGGATGAAGATGCTTTGATGAAGCTTAATCATCCTATTGCGAAACTGATGGTAGAGTACTCGGCCACGCGAGTATTCTTGAAGTCATTTGTCTCAAAGATGTGCTCTTATAGGGGTAGAGTAGTAAGAGCGAACTACAATACGGTAAATGTTCCGTCAGGTCGTTTGTCCTCCGGAGGCTCCAGCGGAAACCCTTATTTTATTCCACAAAACTTACAGAATGTTCCCAAGGAGGAAGAGCGGCTTTTCTTGCACCATCACCCAGAAATAGGTTACGTTCTTGAAGAGTCCGAAGAAGGATGTGTTAGACTTAAGGATGGAACTCCGGTTAAGGTAAAGACTAAAACAGGACTTCACAGAGCATTCATACCCCATGATAAGGATTGGTTCATTATGACGAGTGACTATTGTCTTGACCCGGATTCTGTAGTTATTACTGAACAGGGTAATAGGACAATAAGGGAACTCGAAGCTATGCCAAATGGAACCAAGGTACTTACTCCGTGGGGATATAAGGAATCTTATAATGTTAGGAAGACTGGGAAGCATAAGCAATACAAGTTTACCTTAACCTCAGGTGAAGTGTTGATATGTTCCCCGGAGCATCGAATCATGGTATGTCGGGAAGGAATAACTAAGTGGGTGCAAGCTCAGGAGGTGCAGACTACTGATTATATTCTGACTACGACTGATGGAGACCCTTATACATTTGAGAAACATTAATACATGAATCTCACAGATATAAGGAGCCTTGGTAGTGATGAACGAAAAGAGTTGTCAACTAAAGTTACATCAATTTACCTTAAAGAAGGAAGGGCGGGGGTAGCTTCTGTTTTTAGTTGTGAATACAACTCAGCGGGACATTTGATGCGAGAGTTGGGGCTTAACGCAAGAGAACTTCGAAATAGGAAGTATATTCAAGATGCAATGAAGCCGAAATATCCCAACCCTTTCTTAAAAGATAGCCATGCGAAATTCTACACTCTCGGGTTTATTCTTGGCGATGGCTCAGTTAGACAAAGAAGAGAAGGGGGTGCCAGCTACAGGTTGGTGTTAAGTTCGTCGGATAGAGATTACTTGGAGAATTTTACGCAAGTATTTGAAGGTTCAGAAGTTAAGTATTGGGGAAGAGGAAACTACGTAATAGTAGTAAACGACTATCCTATTTGTAGGTGGTTACTGTCTTATGGATTTACCCAAGCTAAGTCTTTTGTTGGGATGCATTTACCCGAAGTGCCTGATGAATACTTGTATTCATTTCTACTTGGTCTTCTCGATTCAGACGGTTCCGTTCTTTTGAGAAACAAGACTTCTCTTGTTTTTGAGTGGGTGGGACATCCTTCTTATATGTCGGAGCTATTTA
>Ga0192267_1060_pt1 | contig 18244 bp, 11 predicted proteins | sample Koala_Koa23_M3_FD_131260 | JGI IMG/M metagenome (GOLD analysis project Ga0192267, IMG submission 131260) | Enriched cells from koala feces incubated with labeled cellulose particles, San Francisco Zoo, California, United States - Koala_Koa2-3_M3 ...
TGGCAATAAAATCCGCCAGATCTTCTTTTAGCAAATCATGGCAGAAATGCTTCACCATCCGCCCGCTTTTTCCGATCACACTCCCCGCGTTGATCTGCAGCCATATACCCTGCTTTTTCAAACGCTCTACACGGTTCAGATCAGAGTAAAGACACTGATACCTCTCCGGATGGGCCATGACAATCCGGTAACCGGCATCCGTAACTGCCTTCACCGCATTCTGAATATCCTGAAACGATGTCACTGTAGAAAATTCCAGCAAAACGATCCTGGTACCGGCCATTCGATACCGGGGATCCCGAAAATTCCGCATCATTCTGCTGTCGGCAAAATATTCACATCCGAGATAAAAGCTCATATCGGGGAACATATCCTTCGCCTGCCCCACGACTCTGCGATATACCATCTCCCGGTCATCAGCCGGCACTTCAAACATGTGTGAGCGATGATGCGGTGTAAATATAATATTTCGAATTCCCTGTTCGTATTCCTTCTCCAGAAGAGCCAATGTCTCCTCCTGACAGGAAGAGCCGTCGTCTACTCCGGGCAAAATATGATTGTGAATATCCCAATAACCCTTTGACATCCGCCGCTCCTTATCACTACGGCTTTCATAAATTCATGAAAGGCGTTTTTTATCATACTACAGATTTAAGCTTTACGCAATCACTTTTTCCCGGTCGGAACTGCAATTTCCGGGCGCCTTACCCTTCCTCAATATGATCCAGTCCCTGCGCAATGATTGTCCTCACATGATCATCAGCCAGAGAGTAAAAAACAGACTTTCCCTCTCTGCGGTTCTTCACGAGTTTACTCTGCTTCAATATACGAAGCTGGTGGGATACCGCTGACTGTGTCATATTCAGCATGTCTGCCAGATCGCAGACACACACTTCCGCCTCAAACAATACAAAAAGGATGCGTATCCGTGTGGAATCACTGAATATTTTAAACAACTCCGCCAGATCATACAGCTTTGTTTCCTCCGGCATGTCTGCCTTCACCTTTTCCAAAAGATCCTCATGCACCTCAACAGTATCACACACTTCTATTTCATGTTCCTGCATACTGCCACTCTTCCTTCCTTATCATGCTAAATCTTCGCATATTATAACATCTGCCTGTCATTTTGACAATTTCCAACCGGAGCATTTTTTGTTTCATAGGACGAACTTTCCTATGAAACGAAAAATACTGCGTCACAGGAATTATCTCCTGTAAACGCAGCATCATTCACTCACAGGCGCTTCACGAAAAGTGCACGCACCGCATTCAGCACCGCGATCACCATCACTCCCACATCCGCAAAGATTGCCATCCACATATTCGCGATACCAAGTGCACTCAGGATCAGGCAAAGCACCTTGACTCCGATCGCAAAATACATGTTCTGATAAACGATCCGGACACATTTTCCGGAAATCCGAATCGCCCTGGATATTTTGAGCGGGTCATCATCCATAAGCACAACATCCGCCGCTTCAATCGCCGCATCCGAGCCGAGAGCCCCCATGGCAATCCCGATATCCGCTCTGGCCAGCACCGGAGCGTCATTGATACCGTCGCCGACAAAAGCAACCTTTTCTTTCCCGCGCTTCTGAGCCAGAATCTCTTCCACCTTAGCCACCTTGTCAGCCGGAAGCAATTCACTGTACACTTCCTGAATACCAAGTTCTTCTGCCACCTGTCCGGCGGCCTGTCCGTTATCCCCGGTCAGCATAACCATCCTTGTAATACCAATGCGTTTCAGTTGCCGAACCGCTTCTTTCGCGGTCGGTTTCAGGACATCCGATATCAGAATCCGCCCCTCATAATCACCATCGACCGCAACATGTACCACAGTTCCCGTCTGACGGCAATCCTGATATACGACGCTCAGCTTTTCCATCAGCTTCGTATTCCCGACTGCCACTTCCCGCCCGTCTACAACGGCGACCACGCCGTTTCCGCTGATCTCCTTAATATCCGTCACACGATTGCGGTCAATGGTTTTCCCGTACGCCTTCCTCAGACTTTTACTGATGGGATGAGAGGATGCACACTCCGCATGCGCCGCGTAATCAAGCAGTTCTTCCTCAGACATCCGATGACAGCAGATGTCACTCACTTCAAAGACTCCCTTTGTCATGGTACCCGTCTTGTCAAACACAACGCATGTGGTCTGCGAAAGTGCCTCCAGATAATTAGACCCCTTGACAAGAACGCCCTGTCCGCTCGCCCCGCCGATGCCGGCAAAAAAACTGAGCGGTATGCTGATCACCAGGGCGCAGGGACAGCTGATCACTAATGACGTCAACGCACGATAGACCCACTGGTTCCATTCCGGCGGCAGTCCCATCGCCAACCGGATGAGCGGAGGCGCGACAGCCAGCACCAGTGCCAAGCCGCAGACTGCCGGCGTATAATACTTCGCAAACCGGGAGATAAAATTCTCCGACCGCGATTTCCTCGAGCTGGAATTTTCCACAAGCTCCAGAATGCGGGAAACCGTAGATTCACCGAATTCACGCATTGTGCGAATCTTCAGCAGACCGGTCATATTCACACATCCGCTGATCACCTCATCCCCCTCAGCCGCACTGCGCGGCAGACTCTCACCGGTCAATGCACTGGTATCAAGCGAGGAGGTCCCGCTGATAATCACACCGTCGATGGGTATCTTCTCCCCCGGCTGCACAACGATCACTGTACCGACTTCCACTTCATCCGGATCGACCTGCACCAGCACGCCATCCCGTTCCACATTCGCATAGTCCGGACGAATATCCATGAGATCACTGATATTTCTGCGGCTTTTACCCACGGCATAGCTCTGAAAGAGTTCACCGATCTGATAAAAAAGCATAACCGCCACGCCCTCCGTATATTCACCCAGAACCATCGCGCCGACCGTCGCCACAGCCATCAGAAAATTCTCATCAAACACCTGACGATTCCGAATACCCCGAAACGCTTTCCGCAGTATATCATAACCGATTAACAGGTACGGAATCAGGAAAAGCAAAAGCCGAACATAACCATCAGCAGGAAAGCGGGCAAACACGATCATCAAAGCTGCCGCCAGAATGATGCGGACGAAAACCTTTTTCTGTTTTCTGTTCATAAATAATCATTCTTCCTTTCATACGTATCGCAAGATCGTCTTTTTTCAGAAAAAGATATCACAGTCATCCTCAACCCTTTTACAATTCTTCAGCACGGCCGGCATAACTGTCTTCGGATCCTGTCCGTCCTCAAACTCAACGATCATCTTCAAAGTCATAAAATTCACGACCGCGTTCTTAACGCCCGCGGTACTCTTCGCGGCTTCCTCCATCTTGTTCGCACAGTTTGCACAGTCAACATCAATTTTGTACGTTTTCTTCATGATACATTTACCGGAATATCCGGCGTCCTCCTTCTTTCATTCTCTACACATACGGGTTATTGTTCCTGCTGCCACTTAACCTTTTCAGCAGCGCAGATATATTTTAACATATGAACGATTGTTCATTTGTTTGTATTATACCATTATAGTATTATTTGTCAATAAAAATCAGGCAAAAATCTGGTATACTGTCCGTAAACATGGAAACCCCAAAACATAAAACGTAAAAAAACCAATACATAAAGAAAAAAATATTGACATTCAGATTTCCATGCCATATAATATGTTTTGCGTCACGAACAGACGCATCAATATGAGGTGTAGGACAATAGAATTCGGGGTGTGGCTCAGCTTGGCTAGAGCGCCTGGTTTGGGACCAGGAAGTCGCAGGTTCGAATCCTGTCACCCCGATTGATGATTATGCGGGTGTAGTTCAATGGTAGAACACCAGCCTTCCAAGCTGGATACGTGGGTTCGATTCCCATCACCCGCTTCTGCTTTGTAAAAAAGGATATCACTGTTTCGATGTTCTTCAGGAAGCATATGTGTCCGTAGCTCAGCTGGATAGAGCAACGGCCTTCTAAGCCGTGGGTCGGGGGTTCGAATCCCTTCGGGCATATTTCAGAAAAAGCGGGAGTGTACCGTACGGATAAGTGAGATACACCGAAAGCGTCCTTTAGGAGGAAATCTCTGATTTCCGTAATCGAACTTATGCAGAGATGCAGCCAGCTTTTTCGAAGTTGATTTATCCATATGGTGGGTATAGCGCAGTTGGTTAGCGCGCCAGATTGTGGCTCTGGAGGCCAAGGGTTCGAATCCCTTTATCCACCTTTTATACTGGTTGCAGCAGTTCACGTTTGACGAGCCGTATCTGTCCGGAGTGCATTATTTTCGCAGACCGGTCAGACTGTGAGAAGCATCAGAATGATTATGGTGGGCTATCGCCAAGCGGTAAGGCACAGGACTTTGACTCCTGCATGCGCCGGTTCGAATCCGGCTAGCCCAGTTATGCGGGGATTTCCGCTTTGTATTAATCTATATGGGTGTGTAGCTCAGCTGGTAGAGCACTTGACTTTTAATCAAGTTGTCCCGGGTTCGAAACCCGGCACGCTCATTTAAAACATTTTTCAGCAGGAATCTTAGTTCATAAGGTTCCTGTTTTTCTGTCCTCTTTCAGAACAACTCTTTCGTTTTTCTGTTCTCCGAAAACATATCCTCAAATCCAATCATAAACGAATTTCATCTACACTTCTCATCTGGCCTGTTAAAAAACGCCAAAACTGGATATATGAATAAAGCCAATAATGAGATAATATGTCTCTCATAGAAAGACGCGTCCTTTTACAGAACTATAAAAGGAGATTGAACATGAAAAAGACAACAAAAACATCCTCCGCAAAGACAACCGGTCGGCAGGCAACGGTAAAATCGCTCACCATCACGGCTATCTTTATCGCTCTGACTTATGTATTTACCGCCATGGTAAATATCCGGCTTCCGATTGCGGCCAACGGCGGTCTGATCCATCTCGGCAATATTCCGCTCTTTATCGGAGCCATTCTGTTTGGGAAAAAAACCGGCTTCCTGGCAGGCGGGATCGGAATGGGACTGTTCGACCTGTTATCCGGCTGGACAATCTGGGCGCCCTGCACCTTCATCACGGTCGGTCTGATGGGGTTTGTAGTCGGTTTGATTGCTGAACGACACCGCAGCTTCCGCTGGTATACGCTGGCGATTGTTCTGGCCTGCGCGATCAAGATCGTCGGCTATTTTATTGCAGATATCATTATTTACCATAGTGCGGTGGTGGCGCTGAATTCGATCCCCGGCAATCTGATTCAGGTCTGTGTCGCGGCAGTCATTGTTCTCGCCGTAATCACAAGGCTGGAAATTGCCGCAAGAAAAGTCGGATTGATCCATGATGACGCAGAAAAAAACATCTGTATCGGATGATCGGCGATATTCATATCAAATCATATCAAAAGGCCATGAACAGATCTGCTTTGATCCGATTCATGACCTTATAACCCTGGTATCATCATATTGTTTTATCTGCTGCGGTTCAGCCGTTCTTCCATGGCATCCACGACGGTTCGAAGCACCTTGATCCTGGCGTAATACTTATTATTTCCCTCTACAATAATCCAGGGTGCGGCCATCGTAGATGTACGGACAAGCATCTCATCAACCGCCTGCTCATACGCATCCCACTTTTCACGATTCCGCCAGTCCTCATCCGTAATCTTCCACTGCTTTTCCGGATTCTCCATACGCTCTTTAAAACGTCTCTCCTGTTCATCCTTGTCGATCTGCATCCAGAATTTCAGAACGATAGCGCCATGTTCGACAAATTGTTTCTCCATTTCATTAATCTCAGAGTAGGCGCGCTGCCACTCCTCTCTGGTGCAGAAGCCCTCAATGCGCTCCACCATAACCCGTCCGTACCAGGTCCGGTCAAAAATAGCGATATGACCATCCTTAGGAACATTCTTCCAGAATCGCCAGAGATAATGATGAACTTTTTCCAGATCATTCGGAGATGCAGTCGGATGAACACGATAACCGCGGGGATCCATTTTTTCCGTCAGACGTTTGATGGCGCCGCCCTTCCCGCCGGCATCCCATCCCTCAAAACCGAGGATCACGGGAATCCGTCTGCGATAGATTTCGCCATGCAGATCCGCAATCCGATTCTGCAGGCGTTTCAGTTCCTGACGATATTCCTCACGCCCAAGCGACAGACTTAAATCTGCTTTTTTCAGACTGGATGTCCGCAAAACCTCATCGCTGTATTCCGATGCCGGGGTCGGTACAACAGACACCACCGTATCTGCCGCAGCGCCTTCCCGCTGCCGGCGAAGCGCTGTTTTTAACGCCTCAATCACCGCCGTATAAATCTTGGCAGTGGCAAATGAGCGATCCATGGACTCAATGATCGTCCAGGGCGCATAGGATTTATCTGTATGCTCCAGCATCTCGTCATTCATCACTTTGTAACGATCAAATTCTTTATTGCGCTGCAGATCCTCCTCAGAAACCCGCCATGCGCTGGACTGAAGATCCGTCAGTCTTTTAAATCTCTTCTTTTGTTCTTTTTTATCAATACAGAGAAACAGCTTTATGATCACAGTCCCGTCCGCGGCAAGCTGCCGTTCAAAAGCATTAATTTCATTATAATAGGAAAGAAGACGTGATTCCCTGATAACGCCGTCAAAACGATCAATCAGAACCTTGCGGTACCAGCTGCGGTCAAAAATAGCCATCTGTGTCGTCGACGGAAGCTTTGTCCAGAAACGCCAGAGAAACGGATGCATCATCTCCTCCGTCGACTCCGGGCCAATAGAATATACATAGAATCCGCGAGGATCCAGCGCACGAATCAGGCGGCTGATCTGATATCCCTTGCCGGCCGCTCCGAATCCCTCAAAAAGAATGATCACCGGGATATGCTGCGCCTTACATTCGCGCTGCAATCGGGAAAGCTCCGGTTCCAGAGCATCCATACGTGTCCGATAATCCTCCTTCGACATAGATTTCGTCAGATCAATTTGTTCCAGCATAAAATTCCCCCTTTTAATGAATATCAAAAAGCAATAAAACTATCGATGATGATACGTTTGCTGTTTTATTTATATCGCCTCCAGCTTTTTTCGAATCATTCGAAGCGCATTTCCCCTGTGGCTTCGCGCGTTTTTCTCTTCAGGAGAAAGCTCCGCCGTAGAACAGTTCAGATCTTCCACATAAAAAATCGGATCATAGCCGAAGCCGTTCTCTCCCGCCGGCTTCTCACCGATATATCCCTCAATCGTCCCGCGCACCACCATTGGATCCCGTCCAGGTACCACTGCCGCGATCGCACAGACAAAACGCGCGGTTCTCCTCTCCCGCGGAACTCCCTGCAGGCGGTCCAGCAGCATCTGATTCTTGATCTCATAGGAAGTATCTCTCCCGCCGTAACGGGCAGAGTAAACGCCCGGCTCCCGGTTCAGGTAATCAATCTCCAGTCCGGAATCATCTGCCAGCACAATCTCATCACAATATGCGGAGACTGCCTGCGCCTTGATCAGAGCATTCTCCTCAAATGTCGTGCCGTTCTCCTCAATATCCAGTTCGATCCCCGCTTCCCTCATAGACAGAATCTCCCAGTCAGGGTCATCCAGAATCTGACGGATCTCTGTCATTTTATTTTTATTATTCGTTGCAAAAATGATTCTTTTCTTCATCTGCATTCCTCCGCAGTTGTATCACACGGTTCTCATACCGGACTTCGGCGGCTTCGGTCCGAGATACTGATACAGCGTCGTCCGAAGCATTCCATTATATATCTTACGCTTTTTGTCCGCTTTTTTACCGATACAGTGTTCTGTATCTTCATAGGAAGAAATCAGATATTCTGACCAGCAATCCAGCCGTTCAAATGCCTGTCCGATCTCCCGGTATAATGCCGGCAACGCTTCTTTCTCCTCCAGACGCTCTCCATAAGGCGGATTTGTAATCACAAAGCCGTATTTCTTCGGATGATTCAGTCCGGACACCGGCCTCTGCTGAAAATGAATCAGGCTGTCCACCCCGGCGCGCCTGGCATTCTCCCGTGCCACCCGTATGATATCACCATCAATATCATAGCCCTGAATATGTGCCTCAAAAGAAAGGTCAACCATATCCTGTGCCTCTTCTGTCGCATCCATCCAGAGGTGCTGCGGAATCAGATTCGCCCATGTCTGTGCGAGAAATGTCCGGTTCATGCCCGGCGCTATATCAGCCGCGATCATCGCTGCCTCAATGGGAATGGTACCGCTGCCGCAAAACGGATCCACCAGAATACGCTCCCGTTTCCATGGCGTCAGTAAAATCATGGCAGCCGCCAGCGTTTCCGTGATCGGTGCTTTGCCTGTCTGTGTCCGGTATCCGCGTTTATGCAGGGAATCACCGGATGTGTCAAGACTGACGGTTACTTCATCCTTATTAAGGAACACACGAATCGGATAGGAGGAGCCAGTCTCCTCAAACCAGCTGACGCCATAGAAACCCTTTAATCGTTCCACAATCGCTTTTTTGACAATAGACTGAATATCTGTCGGACTGAACAGTCTGCTTTTCACGGAAGAAGCTTTCGTCACCCAGAACCTGGCATCCTCCGGCAAATAATTCTCCCACGGCAATGATTTCACCGCCTCGAATAAATCATCAAAGGTCTCCGCATGAAATTCTCCGACTTTCAGCAAAACACGCTCGGTCGTCCGAAGATGAATATTCGCCCGGCAAACCGCCTCAGCATCTCCCGCAAAAGTCACCCTGCCATCCTCAACCTTTACAATATCATAACCAAGATCATAAATCTCTCTTTTCAGAACAGCTTCCATGCCGAAATGACAGGGTGAAATCAATTCATATACTTCCATATGTGCTCCCTCCGACTATATCTGATCCTTCCCGGGATCTCTGAGAAGAGACACTAGTACAGCGCTTTCAAAATAGCTAGACCTTTCTGCTTGTCTGTTTTCCCGATAGCACAGGTCAAAAATCCTCAGCGTAGCCCGCTACGCTTACGTTTTTTGACCTGCACTCTCAGAAAAACATCCAGCGCATAAAGTCTAGTTATTTATGAAACGCTGTACTGAGATTCCGGATTTTCTTACAGTATAATCTGTTTATAATCCTGCTGTCAACTTAGATTTTACCAATCTGTTTTTCATGCGTCATAGCATTTTCCCTTCTGAATCACAGGTTTCGTCCATTCCGCAGCAAACGAACATAACCTTCAATTCCGCCGGCCACGGAACATATTCTGTATCCTCTGCGCGCATATATTCTGCCCTCCTGTATGCTTTGACTTCCATGCTGACAATAAAAAATATACAGTCTGTTTTTGTCTGCCCTCTTCATAAAACAAGACAGCTGTTTTGCAGGAACACTGATTGCTCCTCTTATATGAAAATCCCGATAATCATCTTCGCTTCTCAGATCAACCAGAATAGCTTCTCTTTTCCTGACATATACGCTGATATCTTTTGCTCCGATCATGCATAATTCCATATCACCTCACACCCCGCGGTTCAACATATCGAAAAAAATGTTGTTTGCGAAACTTTGCGCTTTTTATTTCACAGGACAAACTTTCCACGAAACAAAAACAGGCTGCACAGGCAGCCCGTTTCCTTTGCATATAAGATATGTTGTGCAAGCAGGTGTATACTTGTTTTCCTTATCGTAATATGCGAATCATTGTATTTTGTTACTCAACCGCAGTTGCTTCCGGAATTGGATGCATTGGACGCGTTTGACGCATTGGATGCATTTTTACCGCAGTTTGAAGACTTGTTTCCGCAGTCAGAAGCCTTATTTGAGGACTTATTCTGAGATTTATTCTGCGTCTTATTAGTGCTGTTTTCATTTGTGTAATCATCATCTGCCGAATAATTTCTTGCCATGTTAATGACCTCCTGTTTGTAATTTACATGGCTATTATCTGTAATTCCTCCGGATTTATTCAAAACATTTAAAATAATTTTGAAACTTTTTTATTTTTTCAGCAATTCCGAAAACAGAACAAACAGGACAAGAACAATGCCCAATATAATTAATGTGCCGTACCAGGTATTTAATTTGAATTTACCCAGGCGAACATCCCATCCCTCGTTTTCTTTAAATTCGGCATGAATCCCATGCTCCGGGTTCTGAATCTGGTCATTGATCTCATCAGCCGTCAGACTGCGAAAGAAGCGTTCGGTTTTCTGCTGCGGTTCTTCTTTTTCCGCGTCTGTCCCGGCATAATGCTCTACAATCATATCAGCTACTTTTTCCGGATCGCCCAGCTTACGCATCACCTGTTCCATCGTTTTTCCAGCAGCTATCTGCTCATTTATATAGTTCTCATACAGCGCGATCTGTTCATTCAGTTCATCCGGTGTCAGTCTGTCCATCAGCTGCAGCTTCAGAACATATAAAAATTCATTCATCTTTTCTCCCCCTCTAACCTGCATATGCCTGCAGGGTCTGTCTCCCGGACAGACTTTGCAGGCATGGTCACGCAATCTGTTTCATATTTTCCTTTTCTGTTTACATCAGCGGAAAGAAAAACCGCCGCTCTGAGAATTATCTGTCCCGGACGAATCCTCGTTTCCGTAATTATAACTGTCATCCAGACCCTGATCACTCTGAGTCGAGGAATCTGTTGATGAGGAAGTATCCTGTTCGGAAGCATTATCGAGAGTCACCGTCAGGGTCATCTCCTCATAACCGCTGCCGCCGTTTCTCTGAACTACAACTTCAACCGTTTCCCCGGCCGCATAATATTTCAGCATATCCTGAAGATCGGAGATACTGCTCACAGTAGTTCCGCCGAGAGATGTGATGATATCTCCCTCCTGCATACCGGCCGTTTCCGCTGCGCCTCCCTCAATGACGGAAGCAACATACACACCCTCCGGAACTCCATACATCTCAGCCACTTCAGAAGAAACGTCTGATCCTGTAATATTCAGGCATCCGTAATTCTCTGTCAGCTTCGTTCTTGTCTCCTGCGTCATCAATTCCTCAATGATAGGCTGTGCAGTAGAAATCGGAATGGCAAAGCCCATATTATCAATGGAAGCACTGGAAGAAGAGCTGTCACTGGAGAATTTTGCCGTATTGATTCCGATCAGTTCACCCTTCATATTAAACAATGCGCCGCCGCTGTTGCCTGCATTGATGGCAGCGTCTGTCTGAAGCAGATTATATGTCACATCATCAATCGTAACCTCACGATCCAGTGCGCTTACGATTCCGGATGTTACGGACTGTCCCAGTCCAAGCGCGTTGCCGATCGCTACGACACCGTCACCCACCTGCAGCGTATCGGAATTGCCAAGCGTCGCAATAGAAATACTGTTCAGCACATCCGCATCAATATCAGAAAGTTCGACCGCTACAACAGCCAGATCATTGCTCGAATCACTGCCCTTAACCTGCGCCGTATAAATGGCATCTTCAGAATCATTAAAGCATACTGTCAGTTCCTCATAACCCTCAATGACATGATAGTTTGTCGCGATCAAAAGCTCTGTATCAGTCTGCGATATAATCACGCCGGAACCGCTTCCTTCACTCTCCTGCTCATACACGCCGAACATCGTCTGTACTTCCGAAATCGTCTTAGTCGTAATCGCCACAACGGAAGAACTGCACTGCTCTGCGATCTGAGCAACCGTGTACTCGGTACCATCGGATACAGTCTCATCCGAACTGCCGGAGTCATCACTGCTCACGGTAGAAAGATTTGCGCTGGTTGTAGCAACAGACGAATAAGAATTCGACGAAACGACATTCTTTCCGATCGCAAAGGAACCGATCACACAGGCGCCGATGATTACACCGCAGAGCACGGCACAGCCAACGGCTTTCGCATAGACATTCTTACGTCCCGCAGACTTTCTTTTCCTGTGGGAATTTCCGTTACCGGAAGCATGCCGCTGCGTATCCGGGTCATTCGGAATATAGGAATACTGCTTTCTCTCGGAAGTATCCTGTGGCTGTGAATATGATGTGTCTTCCGCCGAACTTTCATTACACCTGTTTGCAGAAACAACATCTGATTCGTATGAAGCATGATCACCACTGGAATTTCGCGTATCACTCATATCAGCACGATCCGCAGCATCGCCCGGCATCTCAGCCATCACAAATCCCGGCCCCTCTACTACATTTTGATTTGTTTCTATATTCTGATCCCCATTTATATCAGTGTTTTCATTTAAATTCTGTCCTCTTTTTTCATCCTCAAACATATGAATGCCTCCTTTATCCATTTGGTAAAGTCATTGTATAGTTTCGATGTTGCAAAAATATGTTCATTTTGTGAAAAAAAGGTGAACTTACTTTTCCGATCAAAGTAAAACCTCCGGATCTCTCCGGAGGTCATTTACGTGCGTGAGAGGATTCGAACCCCCGACACCTTGGTCCGTAGCCAAGTGCTCTATCCAGCTGAGCTACACACACATATTAATTATACTGCCGCAGACCGGGATCGAACCGGTACGATGTCGCCACCACGGGATTTTAAGTCCCGCGCGTCTGCCAGTTCCGCCACTGCGGCCTATCAGGATATAGTGGGACCTATAGGGCTCGAACCTATGACCCTCTGCTTGTAAGGCAGATGCTCTCCCAGCTGAGCTAAGATCCCGCAAACGACCCAGAAGGGACTCGAACCCTCGACCTCCGCCGTGACAGGGCGGCGCTCTAACCAACTGAGCCACTAGGCCATATAATACATGTTACAACAATTTTCTCTGAAATGCAAACAAAAATTTACGTTTTCAGCAAGTGGACCTTCGGGGACTCGAACCCAGGACCGACCGGTTATGAGCCGGTTGCTCTAACCAACTGAGCTAAAGGTCCATAATACCGACAATCGGACTCGATAAGTTGCCAACGCAATGCGACAACATATATGAAAGCCGATGACCCCAACGGGAATCGAACCCGTGTTACCGCCGTGAAAGGGCGATGTCTTAACCGCTTGACCATGGGGCCATGCAAATCAATCTCTGTTCAAGCTGTATTGATTTGATTATCTGTTAAGAAGGAAATCTCTGATTAAATCATCCATCCTTAACCGAAACTCCCCGAGCGGGACTCGAACCTGCAACAACGCGGTTAACAGCCGCGGGCTCTACCATTGAGCTATCGAGGATTAAAGGTCATATACCTTCAAAACTTCATACAGAATCCAAGTGTTTATACAACATCCGAAAAGCGGTCACCTCAGGAGCTCCGCTCTTTCGGTGTGTTTGCTCCGCAAACCTTCCGCAACGCCCAGACGCATCCCGGCAGACACGTCTGCCTCCCTGCTTCTGTCCGCTGCTCCCCGCTTTTCTCCGCCTTTGGTCAAGCCCTCAGACGATTAGTGACAGTCAGCTCCACATGTTGCCATGCTTCCACCCCTGCCCTATCTACCTCGTACTCTCCAAGGGTCTTTACTTCCGAAGAATGGGATATCTCATCTCGGGGACGGCTTCACGCTTAGATGCCTTCAGCGTTTATCCGATCCGGACTTGGCTACCCGGCCGTGCCATTGGCATGACAACCGGTCCACCAGCGGTCCGTCCAGCCCGGTCCTCTCGTACTAAGGCCAGACCCCCTCAAATATCCTCCGCCCGCGCCGGATAGGGACCGAACTGTCTCACGACGTTCTGAACCCAGCTCGCGTACCGCTTTAATGGGCGAACAGCCCAACCCTTGGGACCTGCTCCAGCCCCAGGATGCGATGAGCCGACATCGAGGTGCCAAACCACTCCGTCGATGTGAACTCTTGGGAGTGATCAGCCTGTTATCCCCAGGGTAGCTTTTATCCGTTGAGCGATGGCAATCCCACTTTATGCCACCGGATCACTAAGCCCTACTTTCGTACCTGCTCCACCCGTCGGTGTCGCAGTCAGCCTCCCTTCTGCCTTTGCACTCTCCGAATGGTTTCCGTCCATTCTGAGGGAAGCTTTGGGTGCCTCCGATACCCTTTCGGAGGCGACCGCCCCAGTCAAACTCCCCGCCTGGCATTGTCCCCCCGCCGGGTCACGGCGGCAGGTTAGAAACCCAGTACTGCAGGGGTGGTATCCCAACAGCGCCTCCTTATGGACTGGCGTCCACAATTCTCAGGCTCCCACCTATCCTGTACGTGCAGTACCGAATCCCAGTGCCAGACTGGAGTAAAGCTCCATGGGGTCTTTCCGTCCTGGCGCGGGTAGCCAGCATCTTCACTGGCACTTCAATTTCACCGGGTGCATTGTCGAGACAGCGCTCAAATCATTACGCCTTTCGTGCGGGTCGGAACTTACCCGACAAGGAATTTCGCTACCTTAGGACCGTTATAGTTACGGCCGCCGTTTACTGGGGCTTGGATTCGGAGCTTCGCTTTCGCTGACCCCTCCTCTTAACCTTCCAGCACCGGGCAGGCGTCAGCCCGTATACCTCACCTTACGGTTTCGCACAGACCTGTGTTTTTGCTAAACAGTTGCTTGAGCCTATCCTCTGCGGCCCACCTGCGTGGGCGCCCCTTCTCCCGAAGTTACGGGGCCATTTTGCCGAGTTCCTTGACAATGCTTCTCCCGCCGGCCTTGGGATCCTCTCCCTATCCACCTGTGTCGGTCTACGGTACGGGCCCGTCACAAACAATAGCGGCTTTTCTCGGCAGCCGGGTACACACGCTTCGCTACTCTGTTTCGCTCCGCGTCACGCCTTCGGGTTACGGTGTGCGGACTTCCCTGCACACCCCCTGTCGCGCTTGCACCGGGTCTTCCATCCCCGGCCCGTGCTTCCCGGCCGCGTCCCCGCAGTTCTGTCATGACGGGGTACAGGAATATCAACCTGTTGTCCATCGGCTACGGCTCCCGCCCTCGCCTTAGGCCCCGACTTCCCCAGGGAAGATCAGCTTTACCCTGGAAACCTTGGATATCCGGCCTGGGGGATTCCCACCCCCATCTCGCTACTCATTCCGGCATTCTCCCTTCCCGGCAGTCCACGGCTCCTTCCGGTACCGCTTCGTCCCGCCGGCAATGCTCCCCTACCAATGTATCTACATACATTCCCGGGCTTCGGCGGCGTGTTTCAGCCCCGGACATTTTCGGCGCAGGGCCTCTCGACCAGTGAGCTATTACGCACTCTTTAAACGCGTGGCTGCTTCTGAGCCAACGTCCTGGTTGTCTTCGAGACCCCACATCCTTTCCCACTTAACACGCACTTTGGGGCCTTAGCCGCAGGTCTGGGCTCTTTCCCTCTCGACTGCCCAACTTATCTCGTGCAGTCTGACTCCCGGGCATCACCTGTATGGCATTCGGAGTTTGATATCCCTTGGTAAGCTTTGACGCCCCCGCAGGAATTCAGTGCTCTACCTCCACCAGGCTCGCTCCGAGGCTAGCCCTAAAGCTATTTCGGGGAGAACCAGCTATCTCCGGGTTCGATTGGAATTTCACCGCTATCCACACCTCATCCCAACCTTTTTCAACAGATACGGGTTCGGCCCTCCATTGCCTTTTACGGCAACTTCAGCCTGGACATGGATAGGTCACCCGGTTTCGGGTCTGCGTACGCTGACTATACCGCCCTCTTAAGACTCGGTTTCCCTGCGGCTCCGCGCCTGAAGCGCTTAACCTCGCCAGCATCCGCAACTCGCCGGACCGTTCTACAAAAAGTACGCCGTCGATGGCTCCCGTAAGGGAGACGCATCTCCGACAGTTTGGAGACACAGGGTTTCAGGTTCTCTTTCACTCCCCTCCCGGGGTACTTTTCACCTTTCCTTCACAGTACTATGCGCTATCGGTCACTAAGTAGTATTTAGCCTTACGGGGTGGTCCCCGCTCATTCCACCAAGGTTCCACGTGTCTCGGTGTACTCTGGATCCTGCCTCGCCATCACCTGTTTTGCCTACGGGGCTCTCACCCTCTCCGGCCGGCTTTCCCAAAGCCGTTCGGCTACCTGTCATGGTCGATCCTGCAGTCCGAACCCCATGGCGCACGCGCCATGGTTTGGGCTCTTCCGCGTTCGCTCGCCGCTACTGGCGGAATCGATGTTTCTTTCTCTTCCTCCGGCTACTTAGATGTTTCAGTTCACCGGGTTCCCCTCCGCACGCTATGTGTTCACGTACGGATACATGCAGTCCTTGCATGTGGGTTTCCCCATTCAGACACCTGCGGGTCACCGGATATTTGCTCCTCACCGCAGCTTTTCGCAGCTTATCACGTCTTTCATCGGCTCTTAGTGCCAAGGCATCCACCCTGCGCCCTTTTCGCTTGACCTCTTCGCAGGCATCTCAGCCTGCCGCCTTTTCACCGTAGCGTCGGCTACTTGGGCGTTTCTGCCGCTTGCGCGGCTATCTCACAAAAATGAGTTATGAGTTTCTTTTGCTTTGCATTTCTCGGATGTCTTGATATTTGATTTATCAATCGATCTATCAATCACTTTTCTGTATGAAGTTTTCAAGGTACATGCGGTACTTCCGGAGCCGTCACGCGGCTGTTTCCGTACCTGTGTGTCCGCCGTCCATGTTTTAACGGCCGGGCACAATGGAGATGGTGAGATTCGAACTCATGACCCCCTGCTTGCAAGGCAGGTGCTCTCCCAACTGAGCTACACCCCCAGGTTTTATTGCTTTTCATTTGCACATCTTTTAAATTTAATTAGTTAAGCAGTTTCCCACTATATGCCCCTGCCCATAACGGGTCCGGGTGGGCATTGCCCCTATAAACTTACGCTTATAATGGGCCTGAGTGGACTCGAACCACCGACCTCACGCTTATCAGGCGTGCGCTCTAACCGGCTGAGCTACAGGCCCATTCCCTTGCAGGATTGATTCTTTCTGTACCCCGGCAGCCACCTGCTCTCCCATGCCGTCCCCAGCATAGTACCATCGGCCGCTTAAGTCTTAACCGTCGTGTTCGGTATGGGAACGGGTGTGTCCCTTAAGCGCATCGCCACCGGGTATCATTTGTTATCTCATTGATAACAGAACAGTGAAATAACTCCCTACTCGATTTCCTTAGAAAGGAGGTGATCCAGCCGCTCGTTCTCGAACGGCTACCTTGTTACGACTTCACCCCAGTTACCAGGCCTGCCTTCGACGGCTCCCTCCTTGCGGTTGGGTCACCGGCTTCGGGCATTCCCGACTCCCATGGTGTGACGGGCGGTGTGTACAAGACCCGGGAACGTATTCACCGCGGCATTCTGATCCGCGATTACTAGCGATTCCAGCTTCATGCAGGCGGGTTGCAGCCTGCAATCCGAACTGGGACGTTATTTTTGGGGTTCGCTCCCCCTCGCGGGCTCGCTTCCCTTTGTTTACGCCATTGTAGCACGTGTGTAGCCCAGGCCATAAGGGGCATGATGATTTGACGTCATCCCCACCTTCCTCCGGGTTGTCCCCGGCAGTCCCTCCAGAGTCCCCACCATCACGTGCTGGTTACTGAAGGTAAGGGTTGCGCTCGTTGCGGGACTTAACCCAACATCTCACGACACGAGCTGACGACAACCATGCACCACCTGTCTCGGCTGCCCCGAAGGGAAGGGGACTTTACTCCCCGGTCAGCCGGATGTCAAGGCCTGGTAAGGTTCTTCGCGTTGCTTCGAATTAAACCACGTGCTCCACCGCTTGTGCGGGTCCCCGTCAATTCCTTTGAGTTTCATTCTTGCGAACGTACTCCCCAGGTGGAATACTTACTGCGTTTGCTGCGGCACCGACAGGCCCTGCCTGCCGACACCTGGTATTCATCGTTTACCGCGTGGACTACCAGGGTATCTAATCCTGTTTGCTCCCCACGCCTTCGAGCCTCAGCGTCAGTTGCCGTCCAGTAAGCCGCCTTCGCCACCGGTGTTCCTCCTGATATCTACGCATTTCACCGCTACACCAGGAATTCCGCTTACCCCTCCGGCACTCTAGCCTGCCAGTTTCCAATGCAGTCCCGGGGTTGAGCCCCGGCCTTTCACATCAGACTTGGCCTGCCGCCTGCGCTCCCTTTACACCCAGTAAATCCGGATAACGCTTGCTCCATACGTATTACCGCGGCTGCTGGCACGTATTTAGCCGGAGCTTCTTAGTCAGGTACCGTCATCTTCTTCCCTGCTGATAGAGCTTTACATACCGAAATACTTCCTCACTCACGCGGCGTCGCTGGATCAGGGTTCCCCCCATTGTCCAATATTCCCCACTGCTGCCTCCCGCAGGAGTCTGGGCCGTGTCTCAGTCCCAATGTGGCCGGTCGCCCTCTCAGGCCGGCTACTGATCGTCGCCTTGGTGGGCCGTTACCCCGCCAACAAGCTAATCAGACGCGGATCCATCCTGCACCGCCTCAGCTTTCCGCACGATGCCATGCGGCATCCTGCGCGTATGCGGTATTAGCAGCCGTTTCCGGC
>Ga0192267_1068_pt1 | contig 15938 bp, 12 predicted proteins | sample Koala_Koa23_M3_FD_131260 | JGI IMG/M metagenome (GOLD analysis project Ga0192267, IMG submission 131260) | Enriched cells from koala feces incubated with labeled cellulose particles, San Francisco Zoo, California, United States - Koala_Koa2-3_M3 ...
CTCCTGCGCGTATGATACGGTGTCATCATCCGGGATCATGACATACAGAGACCGGTTCATGGAATAAGTAGTTGCTCTGGATCCGGTACCGTCGACACTGTAAGAGACAACATTCCAGGAAGTGCCGCTGCTCAACTGGTCCTTCACCATACCGGTCAGAAGACTGTACGGAATGCTTGTATCAATGCAGTCCTCCAGGCTGTCCATCAGGCCGGTAAAATTCCGCAGTATGGACGGACTCTGCAGCGCATCGATCACACCCTGTATGACCGCCATCTGATTCTTTCCTCTCTGACGGTCGCCCGAAGAGAAGGAATAACGCTCCCTCGCGAAAGCCAGCGCCTCAATCCCGCTCAGGTAATTCGTACCCTGCTCAAAATGATAGGACGGTTCCACGTCAAATTCATAATCTGACTCTACCGTAATACCTCCCAGAGCGTCAATCAACTGTTCAAAGCCGCTGAAGTTTATTCTGAAATAATAGTTTATATCAATATCATACAGCATTTCCAGCGTATCCATGGACACCTGAACGCCGTATATGCCGGCATGAGTCAGCTTGTCCTTCACGCCGTTTGAAATCGAAAGCGGAATATAATAATCGCGGGGCGTGGAGATCAGCAGTATCTGCTTCGTTTCCGTATTGACTACCGCCAGAATATTCGTATCGCTGCGTCCTGTAGCGGATACGCCTCCGGAAGTATCGATTCCGCTGATATACATGATAAACACATCATTGTTCTCAGCCGCTTCGGTCTCATCCTCGGTCTTCTCTATCTCAACGACAGTCTTCCACTCGTAGGAAGCGATCTCACGTACCTGCGTATCAAAATCCTCATACCCCTCCGCTTCAGCGATGATATCCACAAATCCTTCATTTAAAATAATGGCACGGCACTCACCGTCAAGCAGCGCATCCGCGAGTGCACCCGTGTCCTCATACTCCAGATAACTGATCAGGGTGCCCGTCTCCTCATCGATCTGATCGATGGCATTATCCGCAGCCTCCCTTTCCTGATTCTCCAGAATGCCAAATGTATCATCAACGACATCCTCGATGCTCTGCGCGCTGTCCGTGTCCAGAACGTAAACACCCACACAGGTCGTCTCCTCCGCGGTCTCAGTGATAACCTCCAGTGTATCGGTAAGCTGTGACAGATAAAGAGAGCCGACAACCAGAACCACGCAGATCAGCAGGGACAGGACAAGCCCGATAACAAACCGTATCGTCTTTCCCTTCCTCGCCATCAGCAGGCGGAACAGCAGGATCAGTACAATCAGCACCACAGCCGCTACGGCCATCAGTTTCGTCGGCAGAAGATCCGCCCGTACCAACAGGATGTAAACTAGGGCCGACAGCACGATCTGTACGATCGATACGATCCAGCCGATCAGTGTTCGTATTTTATGTTGATTTTTTTCTCTCATCTGTATCGTCTCCTTTTTTCTTCAGGGCATTGATCTGTCCCTGTTCCACACCCTCTGTATTTTCCTTCTGGAATAAAATACGGATTGTTAAAACTATCAGCTTTATATCCAGCCAGAGAGAATAGTGATAAATATAATACAGATCATATTTGATCTTGTCCTCCGGCTCACTGTTATATCTGCCGTAAACCTGTGCGTATCCGGTCAGTCCGCCCTTCACCTTCAGGCGCTCCGGGAACTCCGGAATCTGTTCGGCGTACTCCCGGATAAACTCTTCGCGTTCGGGCCGCGGTCCCACCATCGACATTTCTCCCCGCAGTACATTCGACAGCTGGGGAAGTTCATCAAAATGAAGGTTCCTGAGCACCCGTCCGACACGCGTCACGCGGTCATCATCCTTACAGGCCAGCCGTGCGCCGTCCTCCTCGGCATCTACGCGCATCGTACGCAGTTTCAGCATGACAAACGGTCTGCCGTCCAGCGTCACACGGGGCTGTCTGTATATAACCGGTCCGCCGTCCTCATGGTGAATCAGAATCGCTGCCACAAGCACGATCGGAGAAGTAACCGCAAGCAGGATCAGAGAACATACAACATCCGCCGCTCTCTTCACCGCGCCCCTGACTCCGGAAATGCCGACACTCGGATATTTCAGCAGAAGCTTATCATTCAGCTGCATCATTTCGGACGTCTGAATATAAATATCCGAAATCTTGGGAATGCCATAACATTCAATCCGGTTTTTCTGACAGAACTTCAGGATATGGTTCCGTATCTCCGTCGGAATATCTCCGAGATAAACAATCGAAGACTCCGGGATCTTCTGCAGAATAACATCCTCACCGACCTGACAGCTAAGCGTTTTTGTTATTTTAAAATACAGGTTCAGCGTATTGGTAATTCTGACGTATTCATCCTCATCCTCCCTGTTGCCGTAAATGAAGATAGCATCGCGGCAGAAATGATACCGTTCAAATGCCCTGTGGCACACCAGAATCCACAAAATTCCGCAGACCGTCTCAAAAACTGTCATAATCAGAGCACAGAGCAGCAGTATTCGAAGATGTCTCTCTACAAAAAAAAAGCCGACAGCCGCACATGCGAAATCCAGAATCAGAGCACTCATAAAAAAACCAAAGCTCAAATCGAGCAGTCTCCGTCTCCCGATTGCCAGTCCTTCAAGGAGATAAAGGAGTATGTAAAGCATCACGCAATAACAACATGTCAGAACAATCATCCCGCGTCCCAAAATCAACTCCGGCAATACATTTACCTCTGCCAGAGATCGAACCGTCAGATAAAAAACAATACCAAAAATAATAATCAGGCAACATATTGATATATATTGAAATAATTTAAACTTTCCTGATTTCATAGCCAATCTCCCAAACCATTTAACAATAAATAATTCGAGAGAGTGTCAGTCTCTCATCATAATATCCCCATTTCATAACCTTCATTTTACAGTCTACACATATCAATGTCAAGATTTAGTAAAACTATTTTAATAAATATGACATTCCAAATCCTGTCATTACACCATACAAGTGTGACTTGTAACTTCTGTTTTTTTCTGGTATGATAAAGAAAATTTGATTGTAAAGAGAGGTACTCTCCATGGAAGAGACCGAAAAGAAAACAATAGATATTTTCCGCCGGAACCTGCTGGCGCTCCTGTCTCAGGAGCCCGGCATTTCCATGAGGCAGCTGAGTCAGGATATCCATGCGTCCGACAGCTACATTCAGAAGGTTCTGACGAACAAGACCAACCCGTCTTTTGACAAGATTGATTCTCTGGGCGAATATTTTCACCTCCAGGGATGGGAGCTGTTCTATGATTTTGAGGATGCAGCTCCGGACTCGCTCGCGATCATACAGCTGATGAATACGCTTCCGCCGGCTCTGCTTCCTCATGTGCGGGAATACATGCAGTTTCTTCTGGATCAGTATAACAGCATCTCCACTCCGTAAAGACAGTTCTACCGGATGATATTCCCGATAATGCCGTACGAGATGATTGTCATGATCACCGCCGCCATGCAAATCCCGCATAATTCCGCCAGAATGGCTTTCTTCACATCCATATCCAGCAGCGCAGCAACCAGAGATCCCGTCCACGCTCCTGTCATCGGAAGCGGAATACCCACAAAAAACAACAGACCGATAAATTTGTATTGCTCAATCTGTCCTTTTCTGTTCATCGCACGGTTTTCGAGTTTTTCCACAAGCGGCCGAAATAATTTCGTGCGTCTGAGCGCTGCAAATATCTTCTTAATAAAGATCAGAATAAACGGAATCGGGATAAAATTCCCAACTGCGCTGATCAGTATCCCCTTCCACATCGTGACATCCAGAAGGCTCGCCGCCAGAATGCCGCCCCGCAGTTCCAGTATGGGAAAAAGGGAAATAATGAACACAACCACCTCGCGGGACACATGTTCACCCAGCGGACTGTTGACAAACCAGTTCACAAGACTTTGCATAATTCATATTCCTCTCACAATATTATGATCTGTTTTTCAGATACTTTTTCAGAAAATCCAGAAATACATCCATCTCCTCATCCGTACCGATCGTAATGCGCAGATAGCGGTCGATCCGCGGTTTCGGAAAATATCTCACATAAATGTTCTGTTCACGCAACGCCTCAAACAGTTCCTTCGCCGGGCAGCTCTCATGCGTTGCAAAAATAAAATTGCTTTTTGAATCGCAGAAAGAGAAACCAAGCTCCCGCAAACGTTTCTTGGTGCGCTCCCTGGTCGCGACAATCTTTCGTATCGTCTCGTCAAAATACCGTCTGTCCTGTATGGCTGCAACACCGAGCGCCAGAGCCGTCTGGCTCATCGTGTAGGAATTGAACGAATATTTGACGTCATTCAGATACCGGATCAGTACCGGGTTCGCCATGGCAAAACCAATGCGCATACCCGCCAGTGACCGGGATTTGGAAAATGTCTGAACCACGATCAGGTTGTCATATTTTTCAAGAAGAGGCAGAGCCGAAACAGCGCCGAAATCCACATATGCCTCATCTATAATAACAATCACATCCTGATTGTGAATCAGAATATCCTCGATATCCTTCTGCGGACATTCCACGCCTGTCGGCGCATTGGGATTCGGAAAGATAACGCCTCCGTTCTCCCTGTCATAATCCCGCGGAACAATATTAAAATCCGCGTCCAGCGCCGGCGTCTCATACGGAATACGGAAAACGTCTGCCCATACATCGTAAAAAGAATATGTAATATCCGGAAACAATATTGGTTTCCGGCTGTTAAAAAATGTCAGAAAACACATCGCCAGGACATCGTCGGAGCCCACGCCGACGAAAACCTGATCTTCAGAAAGCCCCTTGTCCTTCGCAATGGCCTTCACCAGTTCTGACGCGGTCGGATCCGGATATAAACGCATCCGGTTCACGTCCATCTCCCGCAGCGCCCGCTCCACGCCGGGAGCGGGCGGGTAGGGATTTTCATTGGTATTTAATTTAATCACCCCGGGGGTTTTCGGCTGTTCGCCCGGCGTATACGGGGTAACGCGCCGAATATTTGATTCCCATGCTCTCATATCTGTTCCTCAGTCACTGCAGGCAATGCATCTCTTTCTTCAGCAATGCCTGCCTGCAGTCCAACCATGTCTCTCTGTATTGACGCCATCAGCCATTCACTCATGCATCCTGCACATCCGGCCGCCCGATCGCATTTACATCCCGGCAAGTATTTCCACAGCTCTGTCCAGATAAAGATTATCCGCCTTGTGGAAGAGACCGGCGTCCGCCAGCTCTGCATAGGCCGGATCCAGCGGCATCTTGCCGAGAACCTCCAGATCCATCTGCGCCGCCACTTCATCAATATGGCTCTCACCGAACAGATGAATCTCTTTGCCGCAGTCCGGACAGAGGAGATAACTGTAATTCTCTACAATGCCGAGGACAGGGATGTCCATCATCTCAGCCATGTTATATGCCTTCTTTACGATCATCTGTACCAGTTCCTGCGGTGAAGTCACGATGACAATGCCGTCGACCGGAAGGGACTGAAATACCGTCAGCGGCACATCCCCCGTTCCAGGAGGCATGTCCACAAAAAGATAATCCAGATCACCCCAGACCACGTCAGTCCAGAACTGTTTCACCGTCCCGGCGATGACGGGACCTCTCCATACAACCGGAGCCTCCTCATCCTCCATCAGAAGATTGACCGACATAATCTTGATGCCGTCCGGCGACTCAATCGGGTCAATGCCCAGTTCAGTTCCCGTCGCCGGCCCGTGTATACCGTACATTTTCGGAATGGATGGGCCTGTGATATCCGCATCCAGAATACCTACGGCATAACCCTTCTTCTTCATGGCCGTCGCCAGTGAAGCCGTCACAAAGGATTTGCCGACGCCGCCCTTACCGCTGACAACACCGATCACTTTTTTTACAGATGAATACGCGTTCAGATCTTCCAGTAAACTCTGCTGCTCACCGCAGCCGCCATTTTCCTGTGCCGAGCAGTTTCCTGCGCTTGCACATCCGTCACAACTACTTGCCATATCATTTTCCTCCTGATGATTTTTATTTAATAATGCGGTCCCCATAATCATATTTACGAATGCGCACATTCGACGTATGACCTTTTGTCCCTTGTATCATTTGATGATGTTGGGGTCAAAAGTATTTGACCCCCTATGATACCTACGGATTGTTCCGCACTTTGTGCAGCTCTGCATAAGTTCGATAACGAAAATCAAAGATTTTCTATCTCACTTATCCCACAATCCTCAAAAACACTCGAAATCCGCTCATTTTAGCCAAATACCGGCTAAAATGGCTACTTTCTCGTGTTTTAGCGGGTCCCAAAGTCATGAATCGGACCGCAAGCGCTCCATTCATGACCTTTTGACCCTGGTATCATCATTTTTATTATTTACGCAACTTCTGAGCGGCATCCTTTTTTGCAAAGATTTCCTTCAATGACTCCGTATACGGCGCCCGCGCGATACCGTACTCCGTCACAATCCCCGCGATCAGCTCGTGATCCGTTACATCAAAAGCGGGATTGAACACCTTCACGCCCTCCGGAGCCATACGCTCCTGATACCACATCTCTGTGACCTCCTCCGGTTTGCGCTGCTCGATCCGGATCTCATTACCGGTCGGGGTATTCAGATCGATCGTCGATGTGGGAGCCGCGATATAGAGCGGCACATGGTAGAGCTTCGCAACGGCAGCGACCACGGAAGTCCCGATTTTATTCGCCGTATCGCCGTTGGCAGCCACGCGGTCGCAGCCGACAAAAATCGCGTCCACCCAGTTATTGCGCATGACGGTTGCCGACATATTATCACAGATCAGCGTCACATCTACGCCGGAGGACTGCAGTTCAAAAGCCGTCAGCCGGGCACCCTGCAGCAGCGGTCTTGTCTCATCCGCAAACACACGGAAATGATAGCCTCTCTCCTGCCCCAGATAAATCGGAGCCGTTGCAGTTCCGTACTTGCTGGTCGCCAGTTTTCCGGCATTGCAGTGCGTGAGGATACCGTCGCCCGGTTTTACAAGCGTCAGGCCGTACTCCCCGATCGCCCGGCACACACGGATATCCTCCTCCTGAATCTCAACGGACTCAGCCTTCAGCAACTGTTTAATCTCTGCCACAGGTTTATCCGCGTTTTTTAAAACAACCTGCTCCATCCGGTTTAACGCCCAGGACAAATTCACCGCTGTCGGGCGGGAAGAGTCAAGATAATCCTTCTGTTTTTTAAATTCCGCATAAAAGGAATCATAGTCGTCTGCCTCTATCCCCTTCGCCAGGACATAGATGCCGTAGGCCGCCGCCACGCCGATCGCGGGCGCGCCGCGAACCTTCAGCAGGTAAATGGCATCCCAGATCTCCTGTGCTGTCTTTAAAGAAATGATCTCCGTCTTCGCGGGTAATTTCGTCTGGTCAATGATCACGACCGCGCTGTTCGCATCGTCTAAAGAAACGGTGTCGTAATCCATAATGTTTTTTACAGGTTCCATAGGTTCTCCTTGTGCATTTACAAAATTTGATTATCGTTTGCCCTGCGTCACTCCACCGTCACTGATTTCGCCAGATTCCTCGGCTTATCCACGTCCAGCCCGCGCGCCAGGCTTGTATAGTAGCCGAGCAGCTGCAGCGGGATAACCGCCAGACTGGCCGCAAAATGCGGATCCGTCTTTGGAATATAAACAGTAAAATCCGCCGTATCCTCGATCACATAGTGTCCGTAACTGGTCAGTCCCATCAGATACGCACCCCTGGCCTTACATTCCACCATGTTGCTGACGGTCTTCTCATACAGATCATCCTGCGTGAGCACGCCGATCACCAGAATATTATCCTCAATCAGGCTGATCGTACCGTGTTTCAGTTCTCCGGCCGCGTACGCCTCGGAATGGATATAGGAAATCTCCTTCATCTTCAGGCTGCCCTCGAGGCTGACCGCATAGTCCAGTCCGCGTCCAATAAAGAAAATATCATGCACATTCGCAAACTTGGAAGCAAACCACTGCAAACGCTCCTTCTCCGACAGAATCTGACTGATCTTGTCCGGAATCGTCAGAAGCTCCTTCAGCATCTGTGTATACGGTTCATCTCCCAATGTCCCCCTCACATAGCCAAAATGCATGGCCAGCAGATAGGAAGCGATCAGCTGCGTGCTGTATGCCTTGGTCGTGGCCACCGCGATCTCAGGTCCGGCCAGTGTATAAAACACATGATCCGCCTCCCGCGCGATGGAAGAACCAACCACATTGACGATTGCCAGCGTCCTGATGCCGTTCTCCTTAGCCTCCCGCAAAGCCGCCAGAGAATCCGCCGTCTCGCCGGACTGGGAGATCACGGCAACCAGCCCTTTCGGGTCCAGCAGCGGCTTCCGGTAACGGAACTCCGACGCCAGCTCCACGCGAACCGGAATCCGCGCCAGATCCTCAAACACATACTGGGCCGCCATCCCCACATGCCAGGCCGAACCGCACGCCACAATGTATATCTGAGAAATATCACGGATCACTTCATCCGTAAAACCGACATCTGACAGATCAATATGAGGCGTTTCATCCGCGTCCTTCACGGCGGAGCGGATCGTGTCCGCAACAGCCTTCGGCTGCTCATGAATCTCTTTCATCATAAAATGCTCGTAGCCGCCCTTCTCAGCCGCCTGTGCATCCCACTTGATCTCCGCGGATTCTTTCTGAATCTCATCTCCGTCAATATTATAAAAATGAACGTCTCCCGCCGTCAGACGGGCCATCTCCATATTTCCGATATAATAGACATTTCTCACATAATTTAAAATAGCCGGCACATCGGAAGCAACAAAAGATTCGCCCTCCTGTACGCCGATAATCATCGGGCTGTCCTTGCGCGCCACCCAGATCTCCCCCGGATAGTCTCTGAACATCACCGCCAGCGCATAAGAGCCCCGCACACGGACCATTGTCTTGGCAAGAGCATCGATCGGTCCCACCTGATACTTATGGTAGTAATAATCAACCAGCTTCACCGCAACCTCCGTATCGGTCTGGGAATAAAAAGTATACCCTTTGCGGAGCAGCTTATCCTTCAACTCCTGATAATTCTCAATAATGCCGTTATGTACACCGGCTACGCCCGGAGCATCCAGAACCGATCGCTCGCTGCTGTGCGGATGGGCATTGATCTCAGACGGCTCCCCATGAGTCGCCCAACGCGTATGCCCGATACCGCAGCAGCCGATCATCGCCTTCCCGTCGTCCGTCTTCTCCGCGAGCTTCCGCAGACGGCCCTTAGCCTTTACAACCTCAATCTCTTTATCTCCGTCGCGAACCGCAAGCCCCGCGGAATCATAGCCGCGGTACTCCAGCCTGGACAGGCCGTCCAGCAGAATCGGCGCCGCCTGTTTCTCTCCGATATATCCGACAATTCCACACATCTGTTCGTTTCCTTCCTGTATCATTCTTTAATATGATATAATAAAGTGCCGCTTGCGACAGGTCTGACACTCAAAGTCAACCTACAATTTATCACAAATAATTCTGTTTATCAACACCCCCTGACCATTTTCTTCATTTCTCAGTATTCACAGTCCTCCGCCTCACATGGGCAACAGCCGCATTTCAACTCAACTCCCCGATCCGTGATACTCCCACATAGATCTGAGATATTTTATACCAGGTCGGAAAATCTACCACGCCGTTCGCCGGCAGATCAAAAATCCGCTGAAACGCCTGCACTGCCTCCCGCGTCCTCTCTCCGAAAATTCCATCCGCCGCGATCGTCGGAATGGCCGGATAAGATCTGGAAATTGCGGCGAGCTGTTCCTGCATCTGACGCACCTTGGTTCCCGTGGATCCTACGGTGAGATCCGTTCCCGGCCAGGAGGACGGAATGCCGGAGATTTCCTCCGCCGTATTGATATACATGCTGCTCCCATAATAATAACGAAGAATCTGAATTGCCGAATATCCCTGATCTCCCAGATATTTGGAACCCCACTGAGACAACCAGTTCGGACAGGAAACCTGCTGTCCGTCGCAGTACTGCGCCAGAATCGGCTGAACAACATTCGGACGTGACAGATAATTGTTAAACATTTCATCCACAATTCGGGAAATAGAGGAAAAGATTGTGCGTCCGTAAGACCATTTCTGATCATAGGCCGTGGAACTTGTCACCGTAAAATCATAACCTTTTCCCCTGTACCATTCGGTGTAAACCCGATTCAGGGTAAATGACTGAATCGCAAGAATATTCGCCCGCAGCGTCGCATCCGGCCAGGTAGAATATATCTCGCCGGAAGCCACATTTTTAATATAATCCTTATAGCGCACATAGTAATCCTTTGCCGTGGAATCCGACGGTGCGCCGTCATGCACCACGATGTACTCCGGTATCACAACCCTGCTCAAAACAATCTCCCCGCTCTCGTTCAGCGGTTTGACCTCATCCTCCGCGATCTTTGCCGGAAAATCCCCCCAGAGCGCATTGGGCGGAACAACAATATTTTCCTCCCCCTCCTCATTCGATACTTCCAGCGGCTGCATGACTACCGGCTGAATAGAAAGTTCATCCGGGAAAACCTCCACGTCCGCGATTTCCACCGGGCGGTATCCCTCCGCCTCCACCTGTATCGTGTACTGGGTATAAGGCTGCGGCTGTCCCGGCTCCATGGAATATTCTGACGGAGGCGCCTGCAGAGTCAGTGTCTCGCTCTGACCGGAACTGTCAGTCCGGATTTCCTCCAGAAGAGAGGTGCCGTTGTATATACGGATTCTGGCATCAGTAATCGGCTGGATGGCTATTGTTGAAGTAACGTCGATACGCAGGGTGCCCCTGTCCGGAAAATCAGATTCCCGCGAAAAAACCGCGGTCTGTTGTGAATAAACACCCTGTTGTAAGTCAGAAAAAAGATTCTGCATAAGAAGTCCTCGCAATGTCTGCATTTACACTATCCTATGCATGAGTATGGCGAAAAGAACCATAACCCCATCAAAAAACGGAGAACAGCAACCTGCCATTCTCCGTTTTTACATATTTAAATATAATAATGAAAATCAACTTACTCCACTTCCTGAATCCAGCCTTCCGGTGCTTCCAGCTTACCGTCCTGGATATCCACGAGAGTCGCACGCAGCTTCGCAAGCACCGGTCCCATCTCGTTCATGCCGCTCGGCACACAGATATCCGTTCCGTGATCATAAATCTTGCCAACCGGAGAAATCACCGCCGCCGTACCGCAAAGACCGATCTCAACGAAATCCGTCAGTTCATCCTTGAACACTTCTCTCTGCTCTACTTCCATACCCAGATAGTGCTCCGCCACATACATCAGGGAACGGCGCGTGATGGAAGGAAGGATACTGTCGGACTTCGGCGTTACCAGTTTGCCCTCTTTTGTGACAAACAGGAAGTTCGCGCCGCCGGTCTCCTCCACCTTCGTCCGGGTCGCCGGATCGAGATACATATTCTCGGCAAAACCTTCCTTGTGTGCCTGCACAATGGGATGAAGACTCATCGCGTAATTCAGTCCCGCCTTGATATTGCCCGTGCCGCGCGGTGCTGCGCGGTCAAAATCAGAAACCTTGATGTACAGGGGCTTCACGCCGCCCTTAAAATACGGTCCCACCGGCGTCGTCAGAACGCGGAACATATACTCATCCGCCGGCTTCACGCCGATCACGGCGTTGCTGCCAAACTCATACGGCCGGATATAAAGAGTAGCCCCCGTGCCATAAGGCGGCACATAACCGATATTCGCCTTTACCGTCGCTTTCACCGCCTCGACAAACTTATCCTCCGGGTAAACCGGCATCTCCAGTCTGCGCGCAGAATCCGCCAGACGGCTCGCGTTCAGATCCGGACGGAAAAGAACTACTTTGCCGTCCACAGTCTCATAAGCTTTTAATCCCTCAAAAACGGTCTGCGCATACTGGAAAACACCCGCGCACTCATTTAATACAATATTGGAATCCGGCGTAAGTGTTCCGTCATCCCATTTTCCATCCTTAAACATGGAAACAAAACGCATATCTGTCTCGCGATATGAAAAATCAAGATTCTCCCAATCGATATTTTTCTTTTCCATTCTGATCCTTCTTTCTGTATGATTCTCTGTTATGAACTGCTGCACACTGCTCCTGATCACAGGTTCCCATCCCGTTTCGGGCGGGAGCAACTGCTTCGCAGTCATTGCTATATATGAAGGATAATCATTCTTTTTGCAGGCTCTGATGAAAATTCCTTCATTTTTATCGTCTGTCTACCTACATTTATACCGCAAAACGAATTATTTTACCAGTCTTTTTTCATGTATATCAAAATTTTTTCAAAAAATCTTTTGACCCTGGTATCATCACATTTTACCGGCACGAAGTGCTGATCGACTCGATCGCCACTCCGCCGCCGCGAACGATCTCCACAACCGAAAATCTGGCTTTCAGCAGACGGATCAGTTCATTATTCCGACGCTCGGTCAGCATACACTCGAGCAGCACACTGTCCGTTCCGATATCCACCACCTGCACGGAGAACACTTCCGCAATGCGGAACACCTCCGCCTTGTCCGTCTCAGAGCATTTTTTCACTTTTGCGAACATGACTTCCTTCATATGAATCGGCGTGTCCGTCAGATCCATAACCTTGATGACCTCTACCATGCGGTTCAGCTGCTTTTTGATCTGTTCAAATGTAAGATCGTCGCATGTACTGGCAATCGTCATACGGGATACACCCTCATCCTCGGTCGTACCCACGGTGAGACTGTTTAAATTATATGCCTTTCCGGCGAAAAGGCCGGAAATCTTGGCAAGGACGCCCACATCGTTCTCCACATATAGGGCAATCCATCTGTCTTTCATCATTGTATTTCCTCCTGATACTGATCGATATATAGTGAATCCTAACGCACGGATGAATTAAGTATCATCGTGCTCATCGGCTTTCCGCCCGGAACCATCGGCAGAACCAGTTCCTCCGTGGCAATCATAAACTCGATCAGCGTCGGCGCGTCCGTATGCTCCTTCGCCGCAAGAAGCGCAGGTATAATGTCCTCTTCCTTCTCCACGCGAATGCCGTGAGCCCCATAGCTCTCCGCCCATTTGATAAAATCAGGCACATATGGGGGACAGTTCTCATTCGGTCCCTTGCAATGCGCCGGACAATCCTTTCTCCTGCGCAGGCATGTAGCCGAATACCGTTTCCCGTAGAAAAGCTGCTGCATCTGGCGCACCATGCCGAGATAATAGTTGTTCAGCAAACAGATTGTCACCGGCGTGCCCTGAATGATAGCGGTCGCCATCTCCTGCATATTCATCTGAAAACCGCCGTCCCCGGTGATGCAGACCACCGGCCGGTCCGGATGTCCCATCTTCGCACCCAGTGCCGCCGGAAAACCAAAGCCCATCGTTCCGAGTCCGCCGGAAATGATCATCTTTTTTTTCGGATCCATTTTCAAAAACTGGGTCGCCCACATCTGATGCTGGCCGACATCCGTCACATAGGTCACCTCATCCGGATAAACCTCATTTAAGCCCTCCATGATCATCTGCGGCGTCATCCCCTTGTTCCTGCGCATCTCCAGAGGATTTTCCTGATCCCACTTTTTGATCTGTTTCATCCAGTCGGATGTGTCCTTCGGACCCTTCCACTCAGACTCCACCCAATCCGCCATCTGTGCCAGCGCCACCTTTGCGTCCGCCACAATCGGAACATCGACCACCACATTCCGCGAAATCGCCGCGGCATCAATGTCAAGATGGATGATCTTCGCCTTTGGCGCAAACTCCGTCAGATCTCCGGTCACACGGTCATTAAAACGCGTGCCGATGGAAAATAAAAGGTTGCACTGGCTGATCGCGATATTCGCCGCATATTTCCCGTGAAGGCCGCTGCAGCCGATGTACCAGGGATGGTCTGAAGGGAGTGCTCCTTTCCCCATCACCGTAGTGATCACCGGGATATGCGTCAGCTCAGCGAGACGGGCCAGTTCCTCATTCGCACCGGCGATATTGACCCCGCCGCCGGCAAGTATGATCGGGCGGCCGGCGCTCTTTAACAGCTTCGTCGCCTTGCGGAGCTGTCCGATATGAACGCCCTCGTTGATCTTATAACCGCGTATCTCCACATGGTCCGGATACTCCGCCGGTCCGTTCGCTGTCTGTATATCCTTCGGCAGATCGATCAGCACCGGCCCCGGTTTCCCGGTTGATGCTATATGAAAAGCCATCTTCAAAATCCGTCCCAGATCCTTTCGGTCGCGCACCGTCACGCTGTATTTTGTGATATGGCGTGTGATACCGACAATATCTACCTCCTGAAACGCTTCATTGCCGATCAGTCCCAGAGCTACCTGTCCGGTAAAAACAACGATCGGTATACTGTCATAAAAAGCATCCGCAATCGCGGTCACCGTATTCGTCGCTCCGGGGCCGCTTGTCACCAGGCAGACACCTGTCTTGCCGGTCTCTCTGGCATATCCCTCCGCCTCATGCACCAGCGCCTGCTCATGGCGCGGCAGCACCATATCAATATCACTGTTCCGATACAGCTCATCAAACAGATCAGTCACCGTACCGCCGGGATATGCAAAAATTTTCTCAACACCCTCCGCTTCAAGGGCACGCAAAAAAAGTTTGGCTCCTGAAATTTCCATGAAATTTTCTCCTTAATATATATTTACTCCGATTGCAGAACCTGCGTGTTTTCTTATGGCGCGTCAGAAAATGTTTCAACACAGACGCAAAAAGCGTCTGCTCATGAAACATTTCTCTGACGCTAAGCAAAGGTTATAGGGCAGGCTCTGCAATCTCATTGAATGGCGTAGGAACTGTCGTGAAATAATATGTACAGATGGTGCTGAATGATGCGTAAAGCTCAGACTTTAAAAACGCAGGCGTAGCGGGCTACGGCGAGGCTTTTAAAGCCTGTGATTTGCGTATCAGGCAATGCAAGATGTACATATTATTTTGCGACAGCTCCTTAGTATCCATATGTCCATGAGCGGAGTTCTCATGGACAATTTGCATACGCCCTGTCAGATCCAGCCGACCGTCCGCAGGATGAATATCCACGCCGTCAGCGTGACGGAAGCCAGCAGCGTCGTCGCCCCGACAATGCTCGCCGTCAGTACGCCGTCGTTGTGCATATTCTTCGCCATGATATAACAGCTCGGGGTTGCCGGGCCTGCAAGCATGACGGCGAGTGCGACCATTTTTTCCCCGGTAAAACCGAGATGAGCCGCAATCGGTATAAAGATAGCTGCCTGGGCAATCAGCTTGATAAAGGATGCGCCCAGTGTCGGCTTGATTTTTTTCAGCGCCTTTCTTCCCTCAAAACCCGCGCCCAGTCCGATCAGCGCCAGCGGGGTTGCCATCTTGGCGATGTTCTCTACGGTAGAGTTGACGATCGTGGGCATCGGATTACCCAGCAGCGCAACGATCATACCGATGACAATAGCAATGATGATCGGGTTTTTCAGGATATTGATACCGGCCTTTTTGATCCTGCCGGTATCCCGTTCGCCCTCCGGGTAATCCCCCTCGAAGGTCAGAACGATCACAGAATATATGTTATACAACGGGACGGCGCCGATAATCATAAGCGATCCCATTGCGGATTCTCCATAAATATTTTGTATGAAAGCGAGTCCCATAACCGCCGCGCTGCTGCGGAAAGCCGCCTGCGTAAACGCGCCTCTCATGGAGCGGTCCTTCAGCGTCAGCTTCGCCACCGCCCAGGATCCCCAGAATCCCGCTGATGTGGCAATAGCACAGAACAGGACATATTTCCAGTCGAATATCTCCAGAATATCCACGCTGGCAAGATCTTTATATAACAGAACCGGAAGCGTGACGGTAAAATTGAATTTATTCGCGACTGTGACAAAGTTGTCATTCAGCATGCCGATCCGCCGCAGAAAATATCCGACCACCATCACAAGAAAAATCGGGATGGTCACATTCACACTGAACAAAAAGTTACTCATGGTTTCCTCTCATACTTGTAAAAATAATATTCCAAATC
>Ga0192267_1073_pt1 | contig 15592 bp, 16 predicted proteins | sample Koala_Koa23_M3_FD_131260 | JGI IMG/M metagenome (GOLD analysis project Ga0192267, IMG submission 131260) | Enriched cells from koala feces incubated with labeled cellulose particles, San Francisco Zoo, California, United States - Koala_Koa2-3_M3 ...
CAGATGGGTTTTCCATTCCATGAGCGGCTCCGGCGTCCGCGGACGGCCGGAAAGCCACGACTGCAGGGAGCGCAGGGTGCGGCTGTACTGGGAGACGGTGGCCGGGGCGCGGCCGGCGGATTTCAGGTGGGTGAGGAAGGTTTCGAGATGTGTATCGGTGATGGCGGTGGCTTCTGTTTCGGTGATTTTGGTTAAGATATTTTCCATGATGCGGATCCCCTTTCTTTTTAAATTGTATTAAAAGATATACAATCTATTTTGCAGAATCTGCGGGGGATTATGCAGAGGGAATTTGAAGATTTGGTATTGCGATATCTGCATGAGGTTATGCAGGTGAGTTGCCGGGGATGTTCGGGATTGTTTGAGAGAAAGCGAAACGCCGGGCTTGGGAGCAGAAAAACCCCACCGGATAACTGTGATCCGATGGGATATAAAACTGTAATTTGATTGGTTATTCAGGAACAATAAAAGATGTACCAGCTTTACAAAGCCGGGATAAGACCAAGCCATTCACGGACTTTGGCAAGGCTGACGTTTACCGCCTTTGCGATCTGGGATTCCTCCATGCCCATGGCGTAGAGGTTGAGGGCGGTTTCTTTGGCCTTGTTTTGTTCACCTTCTGTATAAATCGTTTTTGCCTCATAATCAAGAACTCTTCCACCCATGACGGATTTCACTCCTTCCTTCACGTTCTCATAGTTTGCCGCGAGATGATCCAGCACCCGACCGGACATCTCAAGGATGATCTTCCTGTAATACACACTCAACTGACCTGCTTTCTGCAGACTGTCAAGACGATCCATGATCGTCATATACTCTGCTTTCAGAGATTCCAGCTTCTCTCCATCTGTATCATATTCCGAAAAACGCTTTTCATGCGAAAAGATATAAAACGGGATCAGTGATAGAAGATCTTTATAATATATTTCTTCCATAAAATACATAAAATGCCAATCTCAACGTGTTGTTAAAACTACATGAGACTGGCATTCCGTATAATTGTCAATATTATGCAGATTTAATTCCGATTGCTTCCCTGACTTCTTCAGAAGTGAGTTTTGTTGACCGAGCAATCAGCTCCACATCGCGAATCCCTTCATTCCACAAAGAAACAGCTATTTCTTTTCTTTCCTGCATCTTCGTCTCGTCTCTCATTTCTTCCATAACGCGACACATTGTTTCGATACCTCCTTCGCTCTCTTTAAAATAACGAACACGGTCAGCTAACACGCTGTAGTTCATATCATCGGCGTCTATACACCTGAAATCATGCATCAGCTTTCCAACAGGATCTTCATCATTCTTATAAGCGCCATTCACATAAATGATATGTGAACCGTCGCCAAACAATTCATTTGTCTCCTTAATCACGCGGTCAATATGGTAAAGTGAAAGGTCTTTCCCAAGCACATCATTTTCTGTAATAAAGATCACATAGCCTTCTGCCAGCCTGGAAAATTTTTCTCCCGGCTTCAACATCCTTGTATCGAGCATACTGCTGTTGAATCTGGCTCTCTGTGCGCCTGCGCCCCGGTCTTCACGCTGCACTTCCACATCGTAATGTTTCTTTTCACTATCTACAGCATGTATATCAAGCCTGACCGATCTGCCATTCGGGTTTTTAATTTCCCTTTGACCAACAACCTGAGTCACCACCATATCATCCCGTCCCAAAATAATATTCAGGAGCAATTCTGTTGCTTCAATATTACCGTCAAATACTACTCCTAAGAAATCATCATCCATGAGCCGAAGTCCCCGAAGTCTCTGGAGATCTTCCTCCCGCAGACGTTGTTTTTCATCCATATCCATCTAAACCACCTGCTTTCCTTTTCAGTTTAGAGACCAATAGGGAAAATGGCGAAACTCTCCCTTTGTTTTTTATCTTACCATTGCAACCCCTGTAAGTCAATAAGTGCAATTTAACCAAGATGCATAGCAATGTTATTGTTATACATAAATGCGTTAAACATGTATAAATTCGACCATTTTCCCTATTCCGCAGTGATACGGGCTATATTGCCGGCCGTGTCTCTCCGGATATCCTCGATAAAGAAGATCTCCCCGTCTGTGTCCCTTATGATGATATCTTCCACGAAATAAAGGCTCTCGATATAAAAGATTCCCTTGTCTGTATAGATTGTACCATTATCCTTGCTGTGGATTTTGAGCGTCATCGCCTGCTCCCTCCTCTGTCAGGGCCGCCACACAGGGCTTATTTATACCGTAAAAATCCGCTTTACATGGGGAAGCTGTGTGATATGCAGGCCGGGCAGCCTCATACACCATGGGGCTGCCCTTGCCCCTATAATCACGCAGCGCGGGGGCAACATGTCAAGCGGATTTTTCACTGATATCTGCTATATGGGTTATTCCCCTGCCTGTCCTTCCGCAACCCGGAAAACCGCCCTGACGACGCAGAACGGGCACGGCCTTAACTTCACACTGCTCATTTCATGTCTCCCTGCTCCATAAAACTGTAATAGCCATCCCCAATGATGAGGAAATCGCTGACCGCTATGCCAAGCAGTTTCCCAGCCTTCACAATACGCATGGCAACCGACAAATCTGTTTTCGAAGGCGTGCAGTTCCCGCTCGGATGGTTATGTACCAATACGATCGCCACCGCGCCAACGGCAAGCGCGCGCAGATAGATTTCCCGTGGATTGCATGCCGTGGAGTTCACCTCACCATGGCTGACCCGAAACAAACCAAGCGGATGCCCCGCGGAATCCTCTGCCAATAAAAAAAGCTGCTCTTCGGCCATTTTATGCATCCGGAGTGCCGAGACGCACAATTCCGCAACTTTGCCGGGAGAATCAAAATTATTGCCGCCATATTTGACTGTATCCTCCGCAACCAGAACCGGATGCCTTTCCTCGTCCAATTCCATCGCATATACCGTGATATCCATTAAACATCCTCCTCTCCTGCAGGAATGACCTGATCTTTATAGAAAAGATACGACTTTGCCAGATAAAACTGTGCCTTTCCATCCGGATCAGCGGCACTGCCGTCTTTTTCATTCGGATTCCCGCCTTTCCTGTTCTTTTTCTTCCACAGTCTGGTTTCAATGCCGTGCTCGCCTTTCCGGACTTTATATCCGCGCAGCGCCCATCCCTGCAGCGTATGGAGAGGAATCTCCCTGCCGCCGGCAATGCAAAGTTCAACCTCTTCCTGTGTCATGATCCCTGCAGCGACTGCCGCATTGGCGATCAGCAGATTGTTATCCATGCCATTTCCTCCCCAGTTGCGGCTGCGCCCATGCGCGCAGCCTCGTCCTTATAAAAGTCAAGAAGACTGCAGCAGCAATCTTCCTTACTCAGTCTTATTTTCATGATGTACTCCTTATCATCCCGCCCATATGCATCCGGGTCACAACCGGACGATGCCGTTTTTCAAGGTGTATCTATAAATAGAATTTGACAGCCGGTCTTCCAGGCTAACTTGGGTCTCATTCACTTCCTGCACCATTTCTTCCAGAGCGGCCTTAGTCAGGTGTTTCCACTTTTCATTATCTGATTTTTGCGTGTCCGGGAGCACGATCACTTCATGGATCGAGCTGGGCAGGATGATCGGCTCGCCGATTTTCTCAACAATCCGTTCCATTATCTTATGATCCAATACCATTGCCGCGCCACGCACATTTGCTTTGTTGGTGAGCACATACATAAAATCATTTTCCGGCAACAACTCTTCCATCTCCGGATTTTCCCCGCCGCTATCTTTCATCATATCCGCCATCAATTTATTGAGAGAACAGAAAACACCCATATCTGCGGCTTCCAGATTCCGGACAGCAATAGAATAAAGCTCATCCGCATCAACACCCCACAGTTGCAGCATATGGTTCTGAACCGGGATGCTGGCATTTCCCAATTTTGTGTCCCCCAGATCGATGCAGAACACAACCGCAAGGTCTTCGATCGTAACATGCGGCCGGTCTTCCAGCATCCCGTCATTTCCTTCTACTCCCACAAGGCAGGGCATAACCTTATCCCGGCACTGCTCAAAATCCGTGATGAACGCCGTATCCGGGTCTGAATCCAGTTCGTTCTCCATGCGCATTTCCGCGATCTTTTCCATGATCCGGTCCATATCCGCACCATCCCTGTATAAATTATAAAAATGATCCAGATAGATGTTCGGGGCAGTAATCCGTCCCGGCTTCAGGACGGCCAGCGCCGTCTTTTCCATCCCGTTATTGGACCGGAAGGTATGTAAGCTGACATCAGCCTCCTGCATATCTTCCGGCAGGGATCTTTTCATATTCTCTTTTACTTCATATACAAATTGCTCAACTCCTTTATCCATTCTTCACATCCTTTCTTTTTTCCGGCCCGGCGCTGCGCCGGGGCGTTCCCTGCTTTTCGTTTTTCTGTTTTTTTACCGGATTTTTAATCCGGACTTCTTATAAAGTGCATATGAAATTCTCCTCTCCGCAATGTTTTCTGCTGCTTGCAAAACGTCCACGGCGGAAGGCCGGGTTCTGCAAGGGTCCGCCAGGACAAAGCCAGCCCTTGCGGGTTCCGGACTGACAACGTAGTCTTGCAAAAGCAGCTGAATTGCGGGGAGGATGGTTTTATATGCTTTCAGATCGTCCACCTGTTTTTCTGTTTTATCCATCTCATTTTCCATTTCCTTATTTCCTGTTTTTATCTTCCGCTTACTTTTCCGCGCCGACAGGCGCCTGATCCGGCTGCGCACAAAAAAGCCCCCACCCGTGAGGGTGGGGGGATTCCCGGCTGCGTCTATTCATCTTTTGCCCGGAAGGATTCCGGCAGCCAGAGGATACCTCCGACCAGCTTGTCCAGCATGGATCCCATCATCTTCTCAGAAGCGCATCTTTTCTGCCCCTTCAGGATCTTGTAGAGGTAGCGCATCGCGCCTTCCGCTGTACGGTCGAACTCGTAAGCTACCGTTGCAACCTCGGCGTCCTCATACAGATCCTCCGCCATAAAGAAGTCCTCGATTGCCAGTCCTTCGATGGTTATCCTGTCTGTCCCGATCTCCACGCTTTTCACTTCTACTGTCATTTTTTGTTACCTCCTTGGTTGTGATTTTTTGCAGCTCCGTAGCTGCTGTGGTTTGTCCCGAAACTGCCGGGAACCATACCGCAAGGATGCCGCCGGGCACGCGCGAAAAAGTTTTATGCAGGAAAAGTTTTGAAGTCCTTGCGGTATGAGAGACGGTAGTTTAAAACCACTCCAAGCAGCACGTGCGGAAAATCCGCCGCAGGAGGGAACATTGACCGTAGATGCGACAGAAGCAGAGATACGGGGCAGGATAACCGGATGGCGGTGAGGACATCCTTATGGCGGGGGAAATCGAGGATGCCGCCGCTGCGGCAGCTGATAGGACGCACGGCACAGCTGGCGGGCGATATGCTACCTCCCCTGCCAGGGTCAGATAAAAAATGCAGGGACGATGGAAGCCATGGAAGCGGGAGCCGTCCTACTGCCGGGAGATAAAAAGGCAAAAGAACCGCGGCCGGGAAGCCCCCTGCAGGGGGCCTGTGGCGCAGCCGCTCCGAATCCTTCCTTTTTCCCGCTCCAGAGCGGTTATAATTACTTTTAAACCTGTCTTATGGGTGTTTTCAGGCCTATCTTATGGGTGTGTTTTGACCTATCCAAATGATGCATACCGGCTACGGCGTGGGTCTAAAAAATACCATAACGATTTTCTTGGATCTGGATATTTCCACCAGGGTTTATACGATGATATTTAAATTCTGCGGAGACTCGTTTTGTCTTGATATATCCATACAGATAACCTGGAGTATCTGCTGTGTATCCGCCCGGATATTTCAAGCTCCGTACCGACATCCATCGCGGCGACATCCATAGCCTGCAAATCCCCTACAGAGCAAGGGACATATGCGGTTTGCCCCTGGTAATCAACCGCAAGGAAGAACATTGTCACAAGGTTATCGTGTGATACGATTTTTGTGAGAGGTCTCCGGCATAATACGCCTCTTAGACAAACCTCATTTACCTGCCGTTCCTGTGCTGTTGTGATAGTAATCGTTTCAGCCATGATATAGATTCCCAGACCCTGCCCTGCCTCTCCGGAGGTATCATACGACCGCAATCCGCCTGTGACTATCACCATCTGGCCCGCGTAGTCTTCATTGGCACCGACCATTTCCGAAGGAACCATGACCGTTACTGTATGCGGATATCTGTGATGCTTCCGGATTATATCCAATTCTGCTGTACATACTGGTTTTTCGTTCTTTTCACCAGCATATGTAAAAGCATTCCTTATTTTACCGGATACAGTTACCTGATTATTCTTATACATCTGTTCTTACTCCTTTCATGCGCCAGAGGGCCCCGAACCGGAGCCCCCTGAATTAAAAACTGCCGCTACTCATCTACAGGAATAAAATATTCGCCATTAAAAACGAATGTATCGCCCTTCTTGGCATCCTGCAGATTGCTGTAAAGATCATCCTGCCTGTTTTTGAATTCGTCTTTAAACCTGTCCGGATCCTGCTCGTATGGAATCACTATCACAATTGCATTTGCATCCGGATCCCAGTAGATGATCCTTGTAAAAAAATCAACACCGGGAAATCGGCAGAAAATGTGCCGGATACCGCCAAAGAATTTTACTCCTTCGGGAAGATAGATATAGATCCGCTCTCCTCCGTGTTCTTTTTTCCGAATGATCTTTACACCCGTTTTAACTTTGCTGCTCACAATTTTCACCTTCCTTCTACATAAAATGATATGGAATAGATTTCTGATTTTTCTCTTCCTATACATAGTATGGAAGATTCCCCGGCGTTTTTAGAAAAAACTACTGTTTTTATATCTATGAATAAAAACGGAGTCTTCACATATATTAAAAATATCTGGCAGAACTCTTGACATTCCGAGTAATTTCAAGTACTATACAGCCAGTGAATGCGTTGCAGACACCTGTGAGGCCTGTGACCGGAGGAGAACCTGCGGGGACTCCTCTTTTTTTCTGTGATTAGGTGGTGGTTTTATGGCAAAGTGTTTTTTGACATACGAGCAGCAGATAGACAAGCTGATAAATGAAAAAGGACTGCTGATTGCGGATCGCGAATATGCAGAAAATGTGCTAAAACGAACCAGTTATTATTCTTTAATCAGCGGCTATAAGGACTTGTTTAAAAATCCTACAACGAAGGCATACAGAGATGGTACCCGTCTTGAAGACATTGTTGCGTTGTATGACTTTGACCGTATGCTCAGAGAACTTTTCCTGAGTTATATCTTACGGGTAGAAAACCACATCAAGTCACTACTGTCATATGCGTTTTGCGAAAAATACGGAGAGTCTCAGAATGCGTATTTAAATAAACAGAATTATAATTATTCCAGCAGGAGAAACAAAGCAGACATTGATAAACTGGTTGATCATGTGTTGGCAAAATATGTCATACATAATACGGATTATCATTATATCAATCACGCACGGACTGCCCATGGGAACGTCCCACTCTGGATTTTAAAGAATGCATTAACTTTTGGCAATATTTCAGTCATGTATTCGGTACTTCCACAAGACATACAGTTCAAGATTAGCAGTGAGTTTCAAGGAATCAATGAAAGCCAGTTAAAACAGGTTTTGCGATATCTTGTTCGCTTTCGCAATGTCTGCGCCCACGGAGAACGCCTGTTTTCCTATAGAAATGTGGAAAGTATCCCAGATTTTCCTATACATAATAAGCTGCAGATCCCTAAAAATGGCAATCAGTATATTTATGGAAAACATGACCTGTTTGCAGTCATGATTACCTTGAGGTATTTATTGCCGAGAGAAGATTTTCGGGAGTTAAAACGAAGGCTGACACGCCTGATAGATAATCATTCCAAAAATCAACAAGGAATAACTCAAACCGAATTGCTGAAAAAAATGGGATTTCCAGAGAACTGGAACAAAATCACCAGATATAAATTATAAATGTATTACAAAACTTACAAGGCATCGCTGCAGCGGTGCCTTTTCTATTTCAAAGAGTCGGTCAATCATGTCTTGTTTAAAGCGGAAATAATTCCTGAAAGTATGCGAAGTTTGCTGAGCAGAGTGATATGGTCTTCTGACGGCTCGTTTTGTACTACTATTTCTTCTCAAAAACTTCAAAAGATACTGTCGTATTTTGCCGCATTGTGTTATACTATGGAGATCACACTGAAATGACATTATGGGGGAGGAAATTCGATGGCAGCAGGAAAAAATGAGGTTGTCACAGAAGAAAAAACAGACATTGCTGTTGCCGAAGCGGTGCAGGTCGATATACGCAGCCTAATTTATGTTGTCCGAGGCCAGCAGGTTATGTTAGATAGCGATTTAGCTATTCTTTATCAAGTGGAAACAAAAGCTTTAAATCGTTCAGTAAAAAGAAACATTAATCGATTCCCAGAAGATTTTATGTTTCAATTGTCTGAAGACGAGTATCAAACTTTGAGGTGCCAAATTGGTACCTCAAAAACAGACACAGAAAACACCACAGAAAGGCGAGGCGGCAGACGATATCTGCCTTATGTTTTCACTGAACAAGGCATATCCATGCTTGCAAGTGTTCTTCATAGTGATGTTGCAGTAAATGTAAGTATTGGCATTATGCGAGCTTTTGTGGAAATGCGTTACTTTATTGCTAATAATGCAATTATGTTTGAACGGATTAGCGGAGTTGAGTTACGTCAGCTCCAGTATCAAGAGCAAACAGATGCAAAACTGGAACAAATATTTGACTACATATCTGAGCATGAGGAATCCACCCAAAAAGTCTTCTTTGATGGGCAAATTTATGACGCTTTTGGCTTATTGGTCAATCTTATACAAAAAGTCGAAAAAACCATTATACTGATTGATGGATATGTAGATGTAGATACATTGAATCTACTCTGCAAGAAAAATGATAAAGTATCCGTCACCATCTACACACACGAAAAAACAAAGTTGAGCGATGCGGACGTAAATAAATTTAACGCCCAATACCCTACTTTGGATGTGAAATACACAAAAGCATTTCATGACCGCTTTCTGATTCTCGATGAAAAGATTGCGTACCATATTGGCGCCTCTTTAAAAGACGCTGGAAAAAAATGCTTTGCAGTAAGTCTTCTTCAAGATAAAGGGGTAATCAAAGATATTTTACAACGATTAGAATTGGAAGCAGAAACGGAAGAATAAATCTTTAAGGTCGCAATTTGCGACCTTAAAAACCATTTTTTATAAATAATGAATATCGCTTCGGCGAAATGTTCTTGTGTTTTACAGAGTCGAGAAATCGGCTCTTTTTGTTTGCCCGAAAGTGAGGTGGGGAATGTGGCGATAAATCGCGGATATTACAGTCGAGACTGACAGCGATACCATTGGTCTGTCAAAAGCACTGAGCAGTGTAAAAAAAAGAGAGCCACAGAGTATACTTTCACAATTCGTTTTTATAAACCGGTCAGTATTCTGGGTCATATAGGCAATATTCCTTACAGCTGCCCCCGCCAAAAATAGTCAGTATACTGGGACATCCCACATGTGACAAGTTGTCAGTATACTGGGACAAAACTTCACATGCGGCAAACAGGCAGTATTCTGGGACATCCCTCATATAGCAGGCAGGCAGTATTCTGGGGGACGGTTTCGTTTTTTCTCGAAAAAACTTAAAACGCCGGGGATTCTTCCATACTGTATATGTACCAATAATTGTCACCTCGTTTTTGCGGAGCAGTACAGCAAACGCATATGCGCGGGAGCAGAACGCGGTAGGTAGTCTCATATTGAGACGGCTGGCAAACGCGGACGCAACCGGGCAGAGCCGAAGTCCGGCGAAGAATTGGACGCTGAGACGATGGCATGCAGCCAGGCGAGTGTGGTTATAGCGCAGACGCGAACGAGTCTGTCTTGCTCAGGCACGGTAAGTGGCTGAGTATGACAGGCCGCAAGCGGCGTGGTATAACCACACTGGGCACTCGGAAACCAGGATAAGGGGATTTCTGGAAATCCGTAGTATGGATTTTCGGAAATCGCCCCCAAACTGATAACCGGCGCAACCAGGCACTTGCCATCGACGCCAGAGGCCACATATATATCTTTCTCCCATTATCCTGGGATCGGGGGGAGTCGGATATTGCGAAGGGGTCCCTGGCGGTACAGTAAACATTGCGGTCTCACGTTCCCGCAATCAAAATAAAAGACAATCGCAGCTTAACACGATAATAACCAGCATAGAGAGGAGGTGAAAATTGTGAGTTTGAAATATGATATAACACAGCGTGCTCTCGGCAACCAGCAGCATCCAAACACAACCGCACGAGCCATCCGCACCGGATGCAGGCGCTTTGCAAAATGGTGTACGGAAAACGACCTGAATAAAATCGCCAAGATTGAGAGAAAAGGGCCGGTAAACGTGATCCAGGATTATACTGATTATCTGGTCGAACGCGGATACTCCGCATCCACAATCCACACATACATTTTCCCGGTCTGCCGAGCATCCCAAGTTGGAATGAATGAGATTAAAAAGCCCGCCCGCACCTGCACAACGATAACCAGGTCAAGGGATCCCTCAAAAAATGCCAGAGGAAAGGCAGACCTGGAGAACCCGAAATACCGTCGTCTTGTGGAATTTCAGCGCGCCGTTGGCATCCGCCGTGCGGAGCTTGCCCGTCTGAAAGGATGTGACCTCGTCAAAGATGAGACAAACGGCATTTGTGTCCGAGTACTTAAGGGCAAAGGCGGCAAGGGTCATCTGCAACGTGTCCTGCCGGATGACATAGATATCGTCCTGCGGACATTTGCGGGGATCAAAGGAGACCAGAACGTTTTCTCGTCGGCTGAGATGCGCAACAACATTGATCTCCATGGGCTCCGCGCGGAACACGCAAGAAAAGCATATGACTACTACTGCAATATGTCAGCGGAAGAAAAAAAGACTTTGATCTATGAGATGTCCGCACGCTGGCTGGCGTGCCACCAGGGATGCCGGACAGACAGCCCGGAATTTAAAAAATGGTACACCCAGCTTTGGAAGAACCACGGATTTTATGACCTGCGCGGCGAAAATTATCAGCGCGCAGTCGATGCCGGGTGTCCTACCAGATACAGCCGCGTAGAGCTGATGGCGGTCTCAATCTTTCACTTGTCCCACTGGAGACTGGACGTAACTGTTAAAAATTACATGCTTTAAATAACACCAAAGTAGGAGGTAAAAAAATGACGTGTAATTATGTTGATGTGAGTCTTTCGTATATATTGTCTGCGAAGATTATCGCAGACAGTGAAAAAGGACTCCTTATAGACGATGAAAGCAATTTTGTGATTGGTTTTTTTGAAAAAAAAGAATCGTGATCTTCATGTTTTTATCCGATTCCTGGAATATTACAATAACAATAATAATATCGTCAAACCGCTCTCAATGGATGTGGAAAGATATTTTAACCGGAAAAACATTATTTACAAAGATAAAGAGGTACTCATGCTTACTGACCGCAGTACATGCTCTTATGTAAGCATTGGCAATATTGTAAATAACAGGGCAGACCTGCATATCCCTTTGATCGCGGTGGAGAATGCGGACATCCAGGTTAGCAATGAGGAAATGGAATCTTAACAATCAAGTAGTAGAGTGTATCCAAAGATTATATAAACCTCCGTTATGATGTAAGATAAAGTTAACGGAGGTTTTATTTATAGTTGAAATTTGAAGGAATTGTAAGATTGCTGTTATTCCAAGTCAAAATTCTAAGCGTGGAAGCTATTTCCATCGTTTATGAATCTTGAAGAGACCCTGAAATTGTGCTTGCCGGATGATAATGGTTGTATATGTTGTTTTTCTATATTGCTGCATACTTGTCCGTCATGTGACGGATAACAGACATGCTCTCGTCCGATATTGTACTGCCGGACTGCAGGTTAAATTCCGTCTTCATAACGTGTTTGTTATAAGCCTGTTTCGACGGGCGGCCATCCACGCCGCACATTTCACGAAGCCGGTTATATGTGGGGCAGCTAAGGTTACGCATCAATGTATGAATATTTGGCGACCCCTTATCTCTCCCCGCATCGTAGTCCCTGAAAGATACACTGTATCCCCCGCCAATCCGGTCATAGTTCCGCCGGAAAACATCCTGCATGTAATCCTTGTCCTCGTACCCGATTTTGCGGACGGAATACAGCGCATTGGCAAAATACTTTGAACGGTATTCCCCCAACGACGTGACATTAAAAAAGTGCTTTATCGTGTTCTGTCCGGGCAGCCTCCCCGTAAACTCCCTTTTCGGCGGGAACCTGCCGTTATCTAATATGTATTGTTCCGTCGCGTCAAGGATGCTCTCATGCGTCCAGCGTGCCATGGGAAGCTCGTCCCTGATTTCTTTCAATTTGCCGATGATCCCGGTATCCGCTTCATTCTCCTCCAAAATGCGGATTGCCTCCGAAACCGCTTGTTTCCTCGTCATTTCCGGTACAACCTCCTGTGTTTTGTACCATTTCGACATTGTACGTTCGTACCGATGATCATCGGTGAAATCCGAAGATACCTGCGCGATAACAACAGTCTCCGTGTCAGCCGTTCCCTGCGCGATACGGCATATAAAGCCATGCAGGCAAAGGAATCTCTGATGCGAAATTCCGACAGTGAACCGACCCTTACGGAGATTGCGAAAGAAACCGGCATCTCCAAAGAGGATATTGTCTATGCCCTGGACGCCATACAGACGCCGGTCAGCCTCTACGACCCCATCTACACGGACGGCGGAGAGCCGCTCTATGTCATGGACCAGATCAGCGATAAAAAGAACCGCGAAGACCGGTGGGTCGAGCATCTCTCTTTAAGCGACGCAATGAAACGGCTGGGCGAGCGGGAATACCGCATCATCCACCTGCGTTTTTTCGAGGGAAAGACACAGATGGAGGTTGCGTCTGAAATCCATATCTCGCAGGCGCAGGTGAGCCGTCTGGAAAAATCTGCATTAAAAACAATGAAAAATTATCTGACGCTGCACTGATCACCTGTATCCTAATTCTGTATATATGCCACACAAGAGCTCATACTTTTTGTGTATGTTGTTATCCGACTGCATTTTCATTTGATACAATTAACGCAAGAGTCAGCAAAAGAAAAGCGGCAGAAGTTTCCTCTCCCACCGCTTTTGTTACTGTTTTCCACGATTATTTTAAATATGATACCGCCTTCTGCGTCTAATCAGCGCAAACCCGGCACCACCGCAGAGAATCAGCCCAATCAGCCAAAATCTACGGGTACCCATGCCGCCGGTGGACGGCAAATGCACATCCTGTTCATTCTCGATATAAACCGTCGGATTGAGCGTAGTCGCTTTGAGGTCATAGACCGTTTCGCTTGTTGTATCCAAACCACTCGGATAACTTACGCTTGTGCCGTCATCACTGTCTGACCAGTAGAAGTAAATATATTCCGGAGCTGTGATCTTATATCCATCCGGGGGCACGACTTCAACAATGCGGTAGAGGGTTTCCTCTTCATACCAATTGTAATAGGCATACGCAGTTTCTCCGCTTTCCGTTGTATAAGAAAATGTGCTTGCAATACTGATTGTACCGTTCGACCCGGTAACAAGATAGTCTTCACTGTCCATCGGGTTGGTATTCCAGTTCGTTATGGTCGTCGTACTTCCATCATCATTTTTAATGTAGCCCAACGAGAAGTCGTCATAAGTGATCTGTACCCACTCTCCTGCTGATGCATTATACTTATAGAACGCGAACTTCGCGCCCTGAAGTGTGACGCCGTAATTTCCCTGCTTTACCTTGTAAATGGTAATACCGCTGCCGCTGGTGATGCCGCCGGAGGTTTTGCTCTCGGTCCATTCGTCGGTCTCGGCATCCTGGTCCTGATCGGTGGAACCGCTGTCATAGGTCAGCTTCGCGGTGTTTGTGACAGAGAAGTATAGCCCTTCTACACCGACCAGATTATACCGATACACAACAAGGATCGCTGTGCTGTCTGGGACTGTCGCTTTTATGGTATACGTGTGAGTTCCATATCCGTTGTCTGTCTCGTTGTAAGTCCAGGCCACGGAGATGCCTTCCATATAGTAATAGGTCACCGAGTTATCAGATTCGGTGTAGGTATACACATTGCTGTTTGTGGAAACATTGGCGACCGTTTGAGTCTCCCCATTGGAATCGACATAGGTGCCAGTGTCGGTAGAAGAATCATAAGTTATCTCGCAGAGCTGATAGAACTTCACCGAAGACTGAACCAAACTGAGAAGCGCACTGTTATAATTCGTTCCACTGTAATAAAGAGATATGTAGTCGGTGAACGTCAAATCATTACCCTCGTTGAGCGTATTGGCATCCTGGTTCAGCAGCACAGAATACCGGAGCGTGCTGTCACCGGAAACATACTCGCCAGATTTATCCACGACATCATGGTCGCCGCTTTCGTCGCCGCCTTCTTCCGTTTTCGTATAAACAATATCCTGGGTCTGGTCGTCCTCGCCGTAGTTGTCGCTGCCATAGGTGACGCTGACCTTGTTCGTGTACGATGTCACAGTGTATGTGCCTGATTCGCTATAGGAACTCAAATCAATGTTGTCAGTCGTGACGGTGTAGGTGATAGTCGCATAGCCGCCGCTTGTGGCATATGCTGCATAATTGGCCGGGGTAATGGAAATCGAAACCGTTGTGCCTGTGCCGCTGGTATCCACTGTACCCGTAACCGTACTCGAGGGACTGTTCCATAATGTCGCAGACATATTTCCATCGCCATCATCATCTGTCAACGTAGCTTCAACGTAGTTGACGGAAACCTTAGCCGAATTGAAGGTCACGCCCGCAGGCAGATAGTCAGTGACGGTATAGGTTTCGGTGCTACCCGGCTGGATGTAAACGGAAACGATCCAGGTGAGCGTAACCGTGCCGCTTTCGTTGATCTTGACGGTAGAATCTGCTGTACCCCAGTTTCCGTCCATCTTGTAAACTTTTCCGTTTTCAACATAGTAATCGTTGTCGGACAGACTGCCGATCTTCGTATAGTTGTAGTAATACTCGGATGTGGCTGTCCCATCATCAACATCAGTGATGTCGGCGGTGGTGGAATAGGTCAGCTCCCAAGTGCCCGAAACATCGAAATCATCGTTGAATGTGATTTTGTAGGCGGTGAACAGGTGGGTGGAATAAGTGGAAGAATCCGAAGTCAAATTCGAGTAAGTCACCCATTGTTCGCTCGTCGCGTCATAGGCTTCCAGCGTGAAGTTTACGCCGCTGTTGTAGCTGATTGTGGTCGAGCCGACTGTGATCCCGTTTGTAGCCAAACCGCTGCACAAATCCGTGATCTGGATGTAGGTGAACCACTGGTCTGTGCTGGATGTGCTTTTATAGCTGTCGGTATCATTGCTACTCTTGCCGAGATAATCATACAGGACGGTGCCCGATGTGATGCCCCCCTCCGGCACCGTAACGGTGGTCGTCCAGTTCAGCACTCTGGTGACAGTGCCGTTTGTATCGGTAGTTGTGCTGTCATCAGCATCTGTCAGTTCCTTATCCAGCTTGCCATTGTCGCCGTCTACAGTTACGGCACCGGTATCTTTGCTTGCTTCCTTATCCTCAGCGTCGTATACGGTGGCGGTGT
>Ga0192267_1076_pt1 | contig 14619 bp, 19 predicted proteins | sample Koala_Koa23_M3_FD_131260 | JGI IMG/M metagenome (GOLD analysis project Ga0192267, IMG submission 131260) | Enriched cells from koala feces incubated with labeled cellulose particles, San Francisco Zoo, California, United States - Koala_Koa2-3_M3 ...
CTTTTCTTCATCGGTCATATCTTTTCCCCGGATCCATTTAGAAGCGTCCATGTCAATCTGAGCCATTAAGTGGCGAGCTTCACTGTTTTTCCAGTCCCAAAAAGTCCAGTCTGACGTTTTATCGAACAGGTAGATTTTTGGTTCAACGGTGTTGAAGCATCCGTTAGAAAACCAAGTGTCGTTCCAATCGCCGCTGTTATAATGGCCGCTGTTATAATTGCCGCTGTTGTGATTGCCGCTGTTATAATCGCCGCTGTTGCGAATACCGCTGTTGTAATCGCCGCTGTTATAATTGCCGCTGTTGTAATCGCCGCTGTTGTGATCGCCGCTGTTGTGATTGCCGCTGTTGTGATTGCCGCTGTTGCAAATACCGCTGTTGTAATCGCCGCTGTTCCGATGGCCGCTGTTGTAATCGCCGCTGTTATAATTGCCGCTGTTATAATCGCCGCTGTTGTGATTGCCGCTGTTGTGATTGCCGCTGTTGTAATCGCCGCTGTTGCTAAACCCGGTACATTTCTTACCTGCATTGACTATCTGCAAGACTTCGTCCCAAGGAATTTCACGGACAATTTCAAGTTTATCAGTGCAACACTTGCCCCTCCCTTCAAGCACCGTTCCACTTGCAATCACTTCCGCAACATGGTTTTCAGTGTCGAACCTGTAATAGCTGAAACAGTCAGCGGCAATCTTGCAGAAGTGCATCCCATGTTTACACATTTCAAGTTTGCCGTATTCTTCAAATACACCAGGGCAAGAATATTGCTTATTCCCGCAAGTCCAATCCTTGTTGAATACCTTATAGCCCTTCACCATTTCTCTCAGTCCTCCCTCATAGGTCTAAATAATTTTGTGTGCGTACGCCGCACAAGGCACTCATTCACGATGCCCCCTCACAATCGTCCGCGTCATCGTTCAGGTCTATTCCCATTCGCTCCAGGATGTACTCCAGCATTCTGGCAGCCGGCGGGAGTTCGCACAGCGCGCCGCCGATAGCCAAGGCCAGCAGGAACGGTGTCAAATAAATGCACATTACCATTATCGCATCAATCACCATATCCCATCTCCTTCCTTTTCTCTCAGTCTTTCTCTAGACAGCCACACTCCGGCGCGTCCCATGCGTCGCATCCGATAATACAGTCGTCGCAGCCCACAATGTCTCCGTGACGCCCTGCGCGATACACCGTTTCGCATTCCTCGCCGCATACCGGGCAAAGCGGCGGCTCCGGCTCCTTGTAGTTTACCGGATACCCGGTTCTCAGCGCGGCGGTGATGTCTGGATGTTCTAAATTATACATAATCGCTCACCTTTCTAATTGCTCCATCAGGCTTTTTGCAGCTTTGTCGCCCTTCGGCGACCCGCCCCAGCCCCATCTGCTTACAAGTTCAATCGCCATCTGCCGCTTTGACATTCCGTTAGTTTCCCGCGTCATTTTCTTTTGCTCCTTTCTTGTTCCTTACTGTGATTATATTATAAACCTATCTCCCCCGTTTGTCAAGCGTTTTTTTCCCGGTTTTAAAAAAAAATGGCGGGGATTTTATTCCCCGCCGTAGCAGTGCTCCCCTTTGTACCCGCACCAGTCGCATAGCCGGCTGGGGGTCTTTGGCCATTCCTCAGCCGTGGAAAGCGCGTAAGCATCCCGCCAAAAGGCCGCGACCTGGCTATCGTCCATCCTTACCGGAATTACCCGCGCGCCGTAGTCTGCGAAGCGTTCCTCGTACTGGGCGGCAGTTTCGCGCTTCCGGGGATTGAGTTTATTCAGCACGATGTAGCTGCAATACTGAATTTCAACCCCTTCCCGCCCCAGTTCGGACGCATAGAGCAACAGCTGCGTTCCATCGAGGTACCCGGCGTTGTTGGTGGTCTTGATGTCGTAAACGTGCGCGCCGTCTGCAATGACATCGGCATAGCCAATGTAGGCATTGCTCTCAATTTTGCGCTCGAACTCGAGGTGATGATTGCCAGCGAATACCGGAAGCTCCAGTGCCGCCAATACGGCGTGCCGTATTTGGATGGCGGCTTTTTCGTCCTTCCCCGCTTCGCGCTCGTACATTGCCACCGCTTCAGCCGCGTCCGCGCCCTCGATTCCGGCATGAACCGCGCGCCCCATGGCAAGCGCATCAAATGTGCCCGGTTTAGCGGGAACTTCCGGCTCCTTTAGCCCAATCTGGTATTTCAGCCGCCAGCGGTAGGGGCACTGCCGCCACGTTGATACCTGCGTATAGCTTATCCTTAAATTCACTTGCCCACAGACTCCCATCCGCTTTTCTCAAGGCACGCAAAGCAGGTAGCATGCTCCGGATTGTCGGCGATCTGTTTGTTCGGCACACGGAAGCCACACAATGTATAGCTGGTCTTCTCGCCCTGTACGCCCATCTTATCGTTGCGGATGTGATAGATGCGGCTCTCATTCACGCGGCTCATGCCGTCCACCTCCCCCCCCCTACGGTTTCATTCTCATGCCTCCCGAATTCTTTTTTGCGCTATCTTAAAATATTCTTCGTCCAACTCAATTCCTATGAAGTTTCGGTCGGTACGCTTAGAAACAACACCCGTGGTGCCGCTCCCCATAAAAGGGTCAAGGACACACTCGTTGGGATTTGATAAAATCTCAACAAAATGTTGTATAAGGCTCTCCGGTTTTTGCGTCGGATAGTTTCCATATTTCCTTTCACCGCTCGGTGTGACAGCAGTTTCAACAAAATTATGGAGCCCCACACCACCGTTATTGAAAACCCCCATTCTCTTCTTATAGGTAAAGTAAATCCAGGCTTCAGTAGAATTAACAAAATGTAAATTCATATTTCTGGGCATCGGATTTGTTTTATGCCAAATTCCAGTGGTCTTGTAATAAAAATCATGTTTTTCAGCAAGCCGAATTATTGTTTCCACTTTGATGATAGTAGCCATAAAAACTATCATTGTTCCACCCTTTTTTATGACTCTTGCGGATTCTTCAAAAAACGCATCCATAGATTCAGCCCACTCGTCAAATTCCATATCATCCCAACCCGCAGAGCCGAAAAAATTCTCACGCATTTTTTTCAGATTGTACGGCGGGTCAGTAACAATCAAATCAACAGACTCAGCTTCTATTTGCTGCATAGCAGAAGTACAATCTTGGTTATATAATGTTATATTAGCCATAATAACAGTCCTTTCGATAAGCCATCCACCTCTCGAGAATGCCCTTGGCAACGGTGGCGGCGTTGCGCGCTGCCCTCTCTTCGTTCCTCTCGCGTGTCTCTTCTGTGTTGCTGCCAGTGTCAGATATACCCTTAATTGCAACGAATGGTATGACATTTCTTTCCGCCTCAATTGCAATGGCCGCAGCCTCCCTATCGCCGCAGATGTAAATGCCATCAGAGGTTTCATCGAGATGCGGATATGCGACTTAAAGCATTTTTTCTGAACCTACTCATCGCACTGGCTCTGTCGCCTTCGTTAAGGATGAGGGAATCGTCAGATATACAGTTGCCACCAAAGACCTCGAAACCGTCTTTCTCGTTTGGCCCATAATCCACCACATGCATAAGCCTACCATCAGGTTCGTAATATCTGTCGCCAAAACTGGCACCGCCAACAACAACATCACCACTGTGCAAGTTCTCCGTGATAGATGCCGCCGTACCAACTGACAGAATGCAAGTTGGCTTAAGCGACGTCTCTATTAGATAGCAACGCAGTACATGCCTCGCATCCCATAGGCCTATACCGGTGGTAAGAGACCTGTACCGAGCTGTGACAGCGCTTCTATCGTCGTAGAAAGCGTTTTTCTCAAAATCACAAGCAAAAACAACTAAAGGGTCATTTGCGCAGCTCATCGTTCTTACTTTCCTTTTCCCGCTTATCCAGATTCCAGTTACACGTCGGACACTCACTGGGATGACAAGCATCCTGTCTGCGCATCCCGCACTGCTCCAGCCGGCAGCGTACCCCTTCAGGGGGCATCGCGCCGTGGTATCTGATTCGGTTTACATTCCTCGTTTCCATCTGATTCGATTCACGCCCTCGCCTCCCAGCTGTAGCCGCACCCCTGGCACACGGCCATCCGCTTTGTTACGGTCTTTTGCCGTCCGTGTCCCAGCAGCTTCACCCAAAACGCAATCCAAAAGAACCCAATCCACTTAAATGGCACCCACCACCAGCCGACGAATATCCACCAAAGGACGCTGTGGTGCTTATTCCTGGTTTCCGTCACGATCTGAATGCTCACATTCTCGCTCTGGCACTTCGGACACGTCATTCTGGTCGCCCCCTTTCTCTTGCTCCATCTCCTGCTCGGCGAGGGCGGCTTGTTTTATGTGCCACCGCCGCTCAATTGCCTTCTGTTTCTCCGGGTTCTTGCGCCGCCATTCGCGGATACGCTTGTTATAGGCGGCGCGTTTCTCTGGCGTGCTTAAGTCTCGTCCCATGTACCCACCTCCACTTAAAACGGCAGATCGCCGTCGTCGTCAACCTCCGTAAATCCGCCAACCGGAGTTTTGCTCTCCTCTTTTAGCCTTCTGATAGCGGGCGCGGCGGTCTTCGGCACATCTTCCACTGGCACCGCCCTATCCGCCTTAATCCGCGTGGAAACATCGCCGCTGTTGTTACGGTACTCTTCCTCGCAGAGCACCAGCCCTACGCGTTTACCGACCAGCGTGTTCTCGTCATCGTTAAAGGCGTAGCCGGTGTTTGATTTCTCAACGGCCTGAATGCGCGCCTTAAACATCCCCAGTGCACTCTGCTTGTAGCTCCAGTACATTTTACCACCGCTCGGCCATGAATCCCATCGCTCCGCGCGTTCACTGAAGCAGCCAATGTAGTCACCCTCAGCGATATCATACTCAATCAGCAGATATTCCCGGTCTGGCACATCGGTCACGCTCTTAATCTCACACACATACGCACCCGCCGGGATATTGCCGAACGTGGAAGCCTTTGCGTCTCTCCATCCTGTTTTTTTCATTCTTCCTCCTCCTTCTTGTATTCGTTCGGGAACGCGTCCTTGTATTCGGCCACCTTTTTCCCAATGCCGCTAGTTCTATCTTCCAGTTCTTCGCAGCGCTTATACCAAAACAGCCAGCTTTCGTGCTCCTCTTCAGCAGTCCTTCTTAGCTCCCGGTTTTCCAGCAACAGCGCCAACAGATAGCCCCGCGTGCCCTCGTCCAGCTTATCGAGATTAATCCTTTCCTGCCATTCCATCTTTGCCATCTTCGTCCCTTCCTTTCTTTGCCCATCCATAGTATTCCCTGATTGCCGTGTCGACCGCCTTCAGGTCGTTATCCATGACCGGCGGCAGCATGCCAATGGGACTTTTGCAGGGAGTCAGCCCGTTGCTCTGCGTTTCGAATTGGTAGCTATAGGTTCCGTCAACCTCAGCTACGCGCGTCCGTAGAACGATGGTGAAAAGCCCCTCCAGCGTCAACTGACTTTCGATCATCTTCCCAACGGTCTTTGCCTTTGCTTGCCCGGTGTTGCTGTCGGTGTCTTCGTGCATTAAGAAGTACACAATGCAGTCATCCGGCGTTTTGGTGGCGGCTACCCGCAAGAGGTTATAGAAGTTCACCGCGTAGCGGGTATATTTAGCGTACCCCGTCTCCGTGGCACTATTAAAGCTGTCAAAGGTAAGCAGATAGCTGGCATCGTCAATTACATATGCCGGTTTCACTGCCCTGCTTAGTGCCTTTTCAATGTCGGAGTACTTGACATTATTCGCGGCCTGCAAGTTATTCCGGAACGGCAGCGGCTTGCCCGCCACATTCAGCACTCCCACCTCATCCGGGGAAAAGTTCCGCAGGCTGGTGGACTTGCCACTCCCGGACTGCCCTATCACTAGTACACACATTCCCATTTCAGCACCTCCTTAAATATCTTTTTCGGCGGTGGCCTTCCGATGCGAAAGAGCATCCCGCCGCGCTTTCTCGCGTCTGCGCCTGTTTCGATATCCCAGCTCGGCCAGGATAAGGATTGTCACGCAAATGATGATAATGTTGATAGTTGATATTGCCATTCGTTGTACCCCCTTCAAATTTGCCCTGTAAGGCGTTTGTGTGTGGCTAGTATAGTTATACCGGGTTGCCACTAAAAATGGATTCTAGACCCCCTAGAGCCGCGCTTAGGGGCGGTGCCGGCACGGGGCTGGGGGTTAAATCCCCAGCCGTTCGTCCCGCTCCTCCTCGTACCGTCTATCGCATTCGTTCCAAAAGGCTTCTTCTTCCGCTCCCCAGTCGGTCGGCTCCTCCGGCTCCAGGTACCACCGTTCGCAGCTCTCGAGTGCCCAGCGGTCAATGTTTGTCATCTTTGGCTCTCCTTTCTTGTTGGTCGGTTTGGTTCCTCCCTGTGATTATATTATAATCTAGCCCGGCCAGAATGTCAACCCCTTTCCGCTACTTTTTTTCGAAAATTTTTACCTTGATTCGGGGGTTTGCCTTGTCCACATAAAAGCGGTACCGGAACGGCTCCGGCATTTGCCAATGTTTCCAGCCGTCGTCCGGCAAGCAACCCGCACCGACGAGCGCGTCCAAGCAGAACTTAGAAATTCCCGCCTGGAGGTTATCGCAGTCCGTTCGCCGGTTTGGCGCGTACACATCCACCTCCAGCCGAATTGGCCACGCAAGCTCACGGATGCCGGCGCGCCGGATGGCGAGGAATACGGCGGCTTCTGCGTCTTGCTTGAGCTTATTGTAGGCGTAAGGCGAGCGCTGCGCCTGTTTTAGCATCTGATTTAGGCTCGGGAGCATGCCGGGGATTGTGAAAGAGATCACTGTTTCCATGCCACAATCCACCGTCCAATCAAATCCGACGCGCTACCTTTGGTTAAGGCGGCATAGTCGACAGGTTCGTCAGGGTGAAAACGCGCCATTCTTTCAATCGTCTGTATTTGCTTTTCCGTCGGAGGAATATTCTGTGAGCGCCACCCCGCTTTCCTTCCCCAAAGGCCATAGCTGCCAGCGTGGTCGCGCCGCAGCGTCTTTGCGATCGCGTTTAGCGCGTCTTGCATTCGCATACGCTCTCCGTCGTATATAGTCATCCCCAGCAGGTCGGCCGCAGGCAAGTATATCCTTTCCCCCTCTGGTAATGTCACATATAAGTCCCCGTTTGGGAGTTGATTCCAGTACACGTCGCCTAAATTGTACCCGTATTCCTGCGCCCAAAGATCAATCTCGCGAACCCCCACTATAGACCCCTCGTAAGAGAATTCCCGCCAATCATCCTTCTCAAGTGCCGCTTCTTGCTCTTCGTCAACCGCGAGTAACAATCTCACAGGCCTGTCCTTGTAGAGTGGCGGCAATACCGCCCCAAGCAAAGAGGGCGCGGTTTGCAGTCCCCTAGCCCCCTCTCCTCCTACACAATCAATTAGCAACATCCTGTCCTTACCGGGCGCTTTTCTCAAGCCCCGCCCCACCATTTGCGCGTACAGCGTCGCGGAACGCGTAGGACGCGCAACCATGACCGTGCGAATAGAGGGAATATCCACACCCTCCGTCAACACCATACAGTTCACAAGCACGTCAATGCTGCCGGTTTCAAGGGCGGTAATTATCTCAGCACGGTTTGACGTAGCTCCGGTTATGACTGCCGCCGTTTCGCCAATCTCTTCGGCAATAGCATACGCATGTTCTATGCTCACCGCGAAAATCAGGGTTTTCCCCTCCGCGTAGTCCCAATAGGCTTCTGCCACAGCTTCGACCGCCGCGGGTTTTCCGTATTCGCAATCGAGGCCTTCTTGGCTGAAGTCTCCGGCTCTGATTTTCACGTCATCCAGATTAACGCCAATATCAACTGCGACCGCGTCAATATCGGCTAACCACCCGTTTTCAATTCCCCACCGAATGTCGCGCTGAAAAACGATCTCGTCGTAAATATCATATAGTCCCAACCCGTCGCCACGGTTTGGCGTTGCCGTAAAGCCCACCAGTTGTCGTGGCTGGAAGTAATCTAGTATGCGCCGGTAGGTATTGGCGGCGCTGTGGTGAGCTTCATCCACAATCACCGTTGAAAACTCATCGTGGGCAAAGTTTTCCAACCGCCGCACTATTGACGGTACCGACGCGCTAACCACCTCTTCACCACTCGACCTGCTCAAACCCTGTTCAACGCCAAAGCTGCAGTCGAAATACCGACGCGGCTGGTTCACAAGTTCCTCGCGGTGGCTCAAGATCAGCGTCCTGCCATCCCGTGGCATAGCCGCAAAGGTCACCGTCTTGCCAAGCCCCGTTGCCATCTGCACCATCCACCGCCCCGTGCCCTTGTTTTTCACGGTCTCTATACATTCCTGCTGGTAATCACGTAGTTGTAGTTGCATACTATCTGTCCTCCTCTTTTTGCCTGTTCCCCCCACCAGGGGGAACACTTTCTAGCCAAAAAATCGTTGGTATCACCGGTTTTTTTTGCCCCGTTCCCCCGTTCCCCCCATTTCCGTAATAGAGAGCTATTATTTGGGAGATATATTTTTGTGTGTGTGTGTGTGTTTTTTTCTTCCCCCCTATAAGGCTCTCTATTTTTACGGGGAACAGGGGGAACAAGGGGAACATAGCCCATAATCCGTTGGTATTACACACTTCGCCTGTTCCCCCTGCTGTTCCCCCCAACCTTTTTCAGGGGGAACAGACGGCGCACCATCTAGTAGGTGCGCCGTATATAACACCGTGCCTCCTTGTGCCACACTAGCCGCCACCAAACATGCGAATAGCTTCACGCTCTTCGATTTCGTACCGTTCGTCTTCCGTTAACGGCCTGGTCTTCTCCTCAGGGGAGAGCTCTCGTGGCGTGGTAGGCTGCGGATCTGATGTGGTGGTGGTCTCTGGCGGAGTGGGCGCGGGGTCGTCCTCGGCCTGCTTGAGGCATATACAACGCGTCAGTTGTCCCAGGAGGCGAGTTCGGCACGTAAATTTTTTTTCGCCGGGATACGTTTTTAGCCGCCCATCTTCTTCCAGCTTCTTGAGCGTGGTGGTCAAGTCGAGGAACCCCGCTTGCGCGACTGCTTTACGCAAGATCGACGGCACAATATAGACGTAGCCGTCCCTGATCTTGCCGTAAATTTCGCCAAAGCGCGGCTGCTCATCCCGCATCATGAATTCGCCATCACCTTTCAGGAACTTCAAGCTGTTTGACGCAATCCACTCGTCGATGAATTCGGTTATGCGCGCTTCGGTTGAGATAACTGTGGCTTCATCCTTTACTGCGTCAAGGCGCAGTATATCGTCCAGCGTTAGGGCGTCGTTTGTGCCATACACGTACTCGCAGGCCAGCCGGTCGGCAGTAAGCAGAATCGCCACACATGCGGCTTGCTTTCCGCTGGTATTGGCGGGGAGGCTCGCTAAGGTATTGTTATAGAGTTCCTGTGCTTTGTTCATATCAAGAGCGGCCAGGAATTTCTGCCCGGCGTGTCCGTAGTTTTTGGCGACGTTAATGGCGCAGGCGCGCCCGTTTATCTCGCGGCCTTCAAGCTGAATCTCGAGGGCGCGGTTATATGCTCCGCCGCCATCGTTATTGCTCAGGATGGGATGTTCCCCGCTCGTTATGAACAGGTTGTGCCACTTGCGTTTGTCTGCCAATGTTACGGATTGCGTCCCGCGCAACCGCCCGGCTTCCGCAACAATCTTATAGATCTGTACCAAGACGCGCCCCTCGCGTGCGTCTCGCTCTGTTTGCGCTTCATCCAGAATAACGGGCAAGTTTCTCAGGAATGCGCTGTATAACTCAATTCCCACGACTGTGCTATTCAGCGTTTGGAACAATTCGCCTTTTGTCGGATTTCCCCATACGCTGGCCGCCAGCATCTGCCCCACGGACTTTCCCGTTCCGCTGCTGCCGTAAATATGCATGAAAAATGATGGAATTGACAGCGGCTCCAGCAAGACGCTGGCAAAGCTGGCGGCCAGCAAAACCTTATTTACCGGCGACCGTTTCCGCGCTGATAGAGCTTCCTCCAACCATTCATCCGCGCTGCCGGCGGCGTGGAGACTTTCAAGCGTGCCGCTTTCTGTCTTCCCGCTAGGACAGACGCGCACGCTTTTAGTGTATGGAGCAAAGCCGCAGTCTTTCGCCCAGCCCAGGTGACAAACACCTTTCACGGTTGGGATTGTGTCGTAATTAAGGCGCTCTACCTCCGCGAGGTACTCAATTAGCCCGCGGGAAGTAATATCGTTTACAGCTATCCCGTTATCAGCAAGCGAAACAATCGAGTTCCGCGTCGCGATGGTCTTTTTCGGCACAACAACGTCTTCCCACTTTTCCCCGTGTGAAAAGGTGAGGGCTATTTGCTGGCTGCCCGTCTCAACATCAACAATACGCTCTTTTGGCAGTATCGGGTGGCTACAGGCGGTCACCTTTCCATCGTGTTGTGTTTTGTCGCTAAATGTCGAATCGCGGGAAATCCCTTGATCTGTGGCGCCCCATTCCCCACAGTACAAAGCCCTCCACTGGCCGGTAAATTTGGTTTGTTTTGATGGGGAGTCCTCTCTCTCGCGTTGTATTTCTTCCTGAGCTAATTTCGCCTGCTGATGGACGTAGTTGTTGTAGACCTTTTTGAAATTCTTTAGCCCCGCTTTTTTTGCTGCCGCGCTGTACTGCTCCCACGAAAGCACGAACTGCGTACTCTCAGGGTCGAGATCGTACAAAGCCCTGCAGGCTTGCGTTATGTTGAAGTCTCCGATTCTCTCCTCATCACCGTCTTTGACAACGCGGAGTACCCCTTTCTCTTTTTTCAGAATACTGCCGACAATCCCCAATACCTCTTTGTCGCCAAAGGCCTTATCTTCGCCAGGTCTTTTAATTCCATAGTCTTCACAACGTTTTCGGGCGGTTCGGAGTATGAAGTCCTCAATATCCTCATCCTCGAACCCCTGCTGCTGGAGGGACCCCACCAGTTTTGTTATTGTGGAATTTCGCTCGTCGTGCTTTATTACCTGCGGGACTTGCACTCTCCCCTTGCGTTTGTTTTCCTTTTTCGTTCCTGTTGCCGCGGTAGTTAAGACCTCGTCAATCTTCTTGGCTCCTTCCGCTACAAAAGCTTCCGCGCCTTCTACTCCAAAGAAGAAACGCGTGGCTCCTAATCCGTTTTTGTCGAACTCTGGGAAAGCCGCATGAACTCGCTTTTTCAGCTGTTCGTACTCGTCCGCATCCGTGATTTCGTTACACGGGAAGTATATGTGGAACCTCGGGCGCGCCGGTTTCCCGTGTTTCTCTTTCCGATTATTCCGGCTGTTTACAACAAAAAACATAACGTCCGGGAAGGCTGCTTCCACGTCCTGAGCACTCCTCCACTCGCGCGGGTCTTCGGAGTGGTCGTTATCACAGTCCATCGGCAGGCAGTTTGAGCAGATGAAATTTTCTTTGCTCCGGTAGTTTCCCTTATAGGCTGCGCACACATGGTCATATTCCGCGACTTGCCGCATTTCCTCAACATTGGTAACATCCACGCGGATCGGGTATACTGCGTTCCGCTCCTTTCCGCGTGTGCTGGAGCGGTATAGCGTCATTTGCATTCTTGATCTTCCTCCTCTTTTTTTGCTCTCTCAACCTCCATCTGCTCGCCGATTTTGTTCCAGCGGCGGTTCTCCATGTCGCGTTTTCTCTCTCTGTTTTTTCTCTGCCATTCGCGCATGTACTTTCTACGCGCTTCAAGCCCCGCTTCGGTTAGTTCCACTGCCATAAAAAGTCACCTCGCTTTGTGTTTCTTTCGCTTTCTATTATACAACATACGCGCGAAAAGTCAAGCGGCAAAACGGGGATTGCCGCTTTTTTATCTCTTGAACAGCATGGTCAGCATGTCCAGTGGGTAGCTGTTCACCCACCCGAACCGCTCGTCGTTGGTCTCGCACCGCTTGATTTGATAGTCGTGGAGCCGCGCATAGCGGGACGCTTCTTTGCCCGCCTTCTTGCAGACATCGAGCGACCACCCGAGCTTGTTCATGCGGTTGTATTTGGCGATTGTCCAGTAGCGTTCGGACTCGTTGAGTTCGATCGCCTGCTCCTCCACCTTGTCGGCAAGGGCGGCGGCCTTCGCACGCTCCTCCTTGAGTTCGGTCAGCAGCCGAATCATGGTATCAGGGTCGGCGAGCATCTGATCAACTAGGGGCGGCGTTACATACGCGCCGTGCTTGCGGATGGAGGGGATAACCTCATCACAAACCCACCGCTCGAACCGTTCAGCGGCGGGGAGCTGGGAACGGATGATGAGACGGTACAGGTCGCCCTCCGGAATGAGATTAACCACCTGAACACCGCCGTTCGTAGGGAGGTCGCGTTTCACGACCCCCTTACAGTGGCGGAGGATGGCGTCCTTAGTGTTGGCATACCCTAACGCCTTTGCGCATTCAGTCGCCGGAAAATATGGCTTGCCGTCAATCTCAATAACTTCCAGCTTCCCGAATTCACTGTTCTCAAACACCTGCACATTGCTCTTGCTTTTTACTGCCAAATCTGTCATAATAAAACCCTCCCTGAAATTAGTTGAAGCCCCCCATGTGCTACCAGACACATGAGGGGCTTCCGTATGCTATCCACGGGGTCGTGAGGGATAACCACTAATATTATCGCGTCTGGTAGTCCGCTGATGTTAGTATAGCATATTCGGCCGAGCTTGTCAATAGGTTAGGGCGAAGGGGTGGTGGAATCGGTCACCCCCTTCCCGCTCTCACGCCGCCGGAAATAGGCCTAGAACGCGCTTTACGCCCAGAGGGTATAGTTTTGTCACCATCCGCTTAAAATCGGTTCTAGGCCCCTTCTAGACGCTCTGATGGGTGGGTTTACAGCTTACAGGGGATTCGCACAATGTCCCCCACATAGATTAGGTTCGGGTTCTTAATCTGCGGGTTCGCTTTGATAACCAGGCTCAGCGGCACTCCGTGTTTGGCCGCGATGCCGGTCAGGGTGTCGTTTTTTACAACCCTGTACTCAATAAAATCAGCGTCAGCCTTGTCGGGGTCTACTTTCGGCGGGTCTGCGGGGACGCTGGGCTTTGCGGCATTGCCGTACTCCTTGGTGCAAATGTTGGTATCGACCGCGCCGCTGATGCCGTCAACGGAGCCGGTCGCGCTGTTCTGCCAGATGGCGTAGTCGCCTTTGTAGGTACAAGAGTCTGCCCACTGCGCCACCCAGATATCGGTGCCACCCATAATGCCCCCGATGTTGTTCTCGAGGAAACTCTTATAGCTATAAAAGCCCGGCGCGTATCCGGCCTCCTGAATGGCCGCCAGGAACACGTTCGCGATGGCCGCATTCTCGCTTTTGCTCATGCCACTATAGGCCACGGCAGAACTGTCCTCCATGTCGAAGAACACGGGCAGAGAGAGCGCATACCCACTCAGTGCTTTGGCCGCTTCCTGCGCCGCAATGGTTCCGGCGGAAGCTGTCTTGGCATAGCTGAATATGTATGCTCCAACCGGGACTCCAGCCTTAGCGGCGCCGTCCATATTTGCGGTAAATTGCTTGTCGACTACCAGACTGCCACCGTATTCGCAGTAGCCCGCCCGGATGATGGCGAAGTCGATCTTCTTTGCTGTGCGTTCCCAGTCGATGGTGCCCTGGTGGTAGCTTACATCAATGCCAAACTTATCAGCCACAATCCTCATCCTTTCCATTCAGCCACGGCAAGCCAATCCGCTCACACCACTGTGGCAACGTTTCCTCAATCACGCTATCGCGCCTGTGTGCCGCAACCGAATTCAATTGCATCTCAGCCAGTCTGCCGGGGTTGATTTTTCGAATGGCGTCACTCCAATACGGAGCAACGCGCTCAGCGATGTACTTTTCATTTTCCGCGCGCTCTTCCGGCCGCTGCCGCCAGCCCTCGGACTGGAGCACTCCATAGTAATAAACCACAATATCAACAACTGCGTGCGTGATATCAAGGCCGTGCCCATCTCGCAGAATGTCGAACGGCATAATGGCCGCGTCCATGTGTGTTTTTGTGCTGGCAAATCCGTACTCGCCGTGGTTTTTGCGGACAGTGGAATCCGAACGCCAGTGCCAGAGATAGGCCGTCACATCTACGATTTCGCGGCTGTTTGCCAGGTCGAAGGCCTGCCGGTTGAAGTAGGTATCCTCATGCACCCGCAGCTCCGGGTGCATTCGAACCCCTGCCGCAATCAGGAATTGCCGCCGGTAGGCTTTCGCAAACATCCAGGTCGCTTCCGGCTCATGCGCCACATAGACATACGGCCCTGTATCATCTTGGCGGCATTCCTCAAGCCACGGTGCCTGAATGATGTCGGCGTGCGTTTCATTGATTTTTTGGATAAAGCACCCAAGCACCGCTACATTGTGCCACCGGTCGTCTGCGTCGATAAACATTACATATTCGCCGAGTGCGTGGTCGATACCTGTCTGACGGGTAACCCCGGGACCGGCATTTTCTTCCTGCTGAATTTTCAGGATGTTCACACCCGGCCAGCGCTCGCAAAACGCATTCGATACGGCGCAGTCCGGGTTGCCATCGTTAACCAGCAGCACCTCAATTAGCGGCCAGTCTATCCCGACCTGCATTGCCACACTGCCCACGGCGTACTGCAATACCTCCTCAGGCTCGTCGTAGTACGGGATTATTACACTTACCAGTTTCGCCATCCCTGCCCCTCCTTTTTATGCACGCGCGCCTTCCAGTGCCGTCACGCGTTTGTCAAGTTCTTTGA
>Ga0192267_1089_pt1 | contig 13237 bp, 17 predicted proteins | sample Koala_Koa23_M3_FD_131260 | JGI IMG/M metagenome (GOLD analysis project Ga0192267, IMG submission 131260) | Enriched cells from koala feces incubated with labeled cellulose particles, San Francisco Zoo, California, United States - Koala_Koa2-3_M3 ...
AATCGTTTGTATCTGTATTATTTTCATCTGAACTACTAGTAATAATATTACTTTCGGTGGTCGAGGTGTTGTTTTTTGTTTCAGCTGAGGTAGTATTTCCAGATTCTTCTAATTGTTCCATTGCGCCAGATGTGGCGTCAATTATAATACCGCCGTTTTCGTTGCAGACAAAGCCAGTTATCCATGCTAGCGGTGCATTCCAGTTTATCGTACATTCATTGACAGACCACGCTTCGATATTGTCCATGTAGCATTTTGCAGGTGCGATTTCTCCTTTCACCCATCCACTGCCCTGCACCCAAGGGTCTTGCATACCAGAGTTTGGACCACCGACCAGAACACCTGCCGGTGCAGATGGAAATTCTTCTGAAATTTGGCTTGCCCAATAACGATGGTGTGGATTTGCGACAGCGTGAGTGCCATAGCCTGTAACATAAGAAATATCCATAGGATTGTTTCCTAAGAGGTAATTTACGGCACTGATGACACCGTCCAAGTATTTTTGTTCATTTGTTAAATCGTAGGCATATGCCATTATAATTGCATTGTCTGCCACAAATGAGTTGGATCCCCATACATAGCCAGTATCGCTGTCTGCGTAGCTTAACGTACTCTGCGCAATTGGTTGTCCATATCCTTGCGATGCTTCTCGGTCTAAATGAATATCTGCTGCTGTACAAATAGCATTTGTTGCCTCTGAAGCCAAATCCGTATCGTTGATTGCCAAAGATAATGTTCCAAGTGCAGCCGTATTCCCCCAATCGAAACTACCTGTGGTATTTATATCTTCGCCACTGGAAAGAATGGTAGGAACAGAGAGATAGTGTTCGGAATCTTCCATATCTTCTAAATAATTTTTGTTACCGGTAGTTAAATATAGCTCACACGCTGCCCAATAAAATTCATCTGTTGCATCATCATCTCCATATGTACCGCCACCAATAGATTGATCTAGTGGCGCATATAGATTCGGGTGTTCTTGTGCTGCTTCATATGCTTCTTCAGCAGCTTTTAGACAGGTTTCGGAAAATTCTGGATCGAGATCATCCCAAAGTCTTGCTGCTTGCGCTGCACACGCCGCCAAATTTAATGTTGCACAAGTTGTTGGCGGTTTGATGATTCGCTCTTCTGTATCGTCTGCTGGAGAAAGTCCAAGTGCCGTCCATTTGATGTCATGCACTTTGTGATATACCATCCCTTCATACTCGCCGTCCTGTACGATCATTTTCAGCATCCATTCCATTTCCCAGCGAGCCTCATCTAAAAGATCAGGATAGCCATTTGTGTTTTCTGGAATGGACATCGTACCATCAGCATAGGCAGCTTCTGTGCCATTTATAATGGAACGTTCATATTGGTTTTGCATCATCCAAAGGGAAATACCACCGTTTACCACGTATTTTCCGTGATCACCGGCATCATACCAACCACCGGAGACATCTTGTGTGCCACCGTTGGAATTTAAGTCGTCCCAATCCGTGGTAATTCTTGCCACATCATTTGTATGACCAGCTGCTCGTGCCAGCGTATTAGCGTCACCGGATGTAATGTACTGGCTTTCAATCGCAATACCGCTGCGATTTTGATAAAAGTAATTCAACGAATCATAGAGTAATCCAGAATATGTCTCTGTGTCACCAATGGTGATTTCTCGACTCTCTGCATCACCAGCTTTTAAAGTAAATGTGCCTGTTTGTGTTACTTCCGAGAAATCAAGGATGTGTATATTATCGCCGGAATCCGCATCATATCCTTGTGGATCTGAAGAGCTAACATAGACCTCGTTTCCTTTTTCGTCAAGGAGCGAGAACGATACACTGTCTGTCTCATCCGAAATCAACGTTGCACGTTTTTGACCGTTTGTAAAATATCCTACTTGATTGGTAACAATTTCTGCACGTACCCAATCATCATCAGCGACATAATCGTAGGTATCATTATCCACGCAAATAAGAGACATATTATCAAACGTGAACACAGTCCCGATCGGAACGCTATCGCCGCCGATATGGAATGCCCATTCTACCTCTGCTGTACGAGTGGCAGTGAACGTACCTTGAAATGATACTGTTTGATTTGCTGTCAAGCTTTGCACACCCCAATAAGAATCGTATTGACTGTCGTCGGGGTTTCCATGCCAATCCTCATCAAATGGTTCTGCCATATCACCAATTTTTGTATAGTAGGTACAATCGTTGCTTACTGTAATTTCGTACGCTATTTCATAAGTGCATCCGGACTGGAGCGTTAAACCACGATGACGGAACTGACAGTCCCACCGGTCTTCACCGCCATTTGATGCACCACCAGGATTTACGATAGTGATGACGTATTGTCCATCCGTGATTTCAAAGTCCATTTCACCAGCAGCTGATTCACAGATATGCCATGGTAAGCCGACACCATCTTCAAAATCAGTTTGACCCAGCTGCTGTCCTGCAGAAACGGGGAAAACGACTGAACTGATAACCAAAATCATACTGATAAATCCGATAATACACTTTTTTAATTTCATTTGTATTACTCCTTTGTTTTTTATGTGATTATTATAGCAGATATTTTATGCTTTGTAAAGATGTATTTTGAATGTCATACGGAAATTAATGATAACAAAGTGTTTATAAAAAATAGATATAATAGATGAATGGAAGGATTATAGAAACAACAAAATATTTTAAAAAATAGAAACATAGAGCAAATATGACGGATATTATTACTGGATATTGGATGTGATAACAATATAATACCAGTATATGTGGACTGAAGACTGTACGATAGATACACTACGTATTTTGCAAGCGTTATAGCCGTTGGAGCGATTTTGTTCAAGTTATATGTAATTGTACCGGAATCATGTATCTCGTGTTTCAGTTTGTAGATCATCTCAATTCTCCGAATAATGGGGGAATTTATTTTTCTGACTTCTATTTTTTGTTCACTTCTCATAGGATAGGGTAAGTCAATCTTGATCACATGAAATGAAAGGGGAGGTAACCTGCATTATGAAGTTTCTCGGACTGATTTTGGTTGCATTTTGTGGTGTAGGAGTCGGTTGGCTTTTTTCACTACAAAAGCGACAGGAATGCGTGGCTTTGCAAGCACTTTGCCAAATGCTGCGAGAATTTTCCGTGCAAATGTCCTTTTGCTCCGGTACCGTATCTGAACTGCTGGAGTAATTGACGATAGAGTCAGCCTATCAAAATGTTTTCCTTTCCGAAGCAGACGTTACTATTGCTTCAAAAGGGCGAGACTTTGGCGAATGCCTGGCGATTGGCATTAAAATCTGATGGAATTGTTCCAGAGGAAGTGTGTCTTTTGCTACTTCCACTAGGTGAAGAGCTTGGTGCCAGTGATCTAGATGGACAAGTTGAAACAATTGCACAATATCGCAGTCTATTAGAATCGAAAACGAAAGAAATCGGTATGCAAGCTCAAAATTTGCAAAAGCTCTATTTTCGGTTAGGAATTCTTGGCGGTTTGATGGCAGTTATATTGTTGGCATAGCGATAAAAAAGAGATGCTGCTCTTTCCGCAGAAGTCTCCGCTTTAAGAAGGTGAACAGCACCCTCTGACCATATAGATTTATTATCTCACATTTCTATGCGACAAGTAACATCATTTCGGTGTTTTTTTCACTGAAAATGTATAAGCTCCATTTGTTATATTCATATATTTTGCTTTTTGTGTTTTTAACATTGCACAGTATGAGACTTTATACGGATTTTCTTGAAATTGTCTGTAAATATATATGAGGAGGTGGAAAACATGGACATAGATTTAATATTTAAAATTGCAGGAACCGGAATTATTGTAGCCGTGCTAAATCTCGTGTTAAAACGTGCGGAACGAGAGGAACAGGCGATGATGACCACATTGGCAGGGCTTGTTGTAGTACTAATGCTGCTTATTGACCAGATTGGTGCGTTGTTTGATCGGGTGAAGGCGGTGTTTGGACTATGACAGGAGAGACTGGAACGGTAGCAGTAGTATGTGTTATTGCGGCGATTTTTGCTGTACTATTAAAACGGTATTGTCAAGAACACGCTTTATTTTGTGTGATTGCCGCTTGTGTTGGCATTGGACTTGCTATGGTTTCTTATTTGACGCCAATCGTAGAAGAAGTACAGAATTTGTTCGCACAAACTGATTTGCCGAGTGCTTATTTAAATATTATGTGGAAGGCAATGGGAGTAATTTATATTACGACAATTGCGGGAGATATTTGTCGGGATTGTGAGGAAACAGCCTTGGCACAAATGGCAGAGCTTTGGGGTAGAATAAGCTTGGTGTTGCTGACATTGCCCATGTTAGAAGGAATTTTAGAAATGATACAGGGTATTGTTTAGGACGGTGAGAACCATGGATACGAATTCATATGAAGATCTATTGAACAACAGTGGTGCGGAATCTGTTACGGATCAGCTAGACGTCGATGTACAGTCGATTTTGGAACAATGGGGATTGAGCCAAATCCAGTGGGATGGTATTTCTGATTCATTTACGTTGTCATCGGTGTGGAACGTAATAGGCAATTTTTTTCAAGATAAAGTTGGACATCCTTTGCTGCTTCTTGGCAGTTTATTAACAGTAATTTTATTTGCAACACTTTATGGAAGCCTACAAAGCAATCGCTTAGAGAGTCATACTTCTCATGTTTGGGAATATGTTACAACGATTGCAGCTGCTTTTGTCCTGATACAACCGCTTTCAAACTGTTTTGACAGCGTGGAAAGCGCATTGCAGCAGGGTGCGGAATTTATGTTACTGTTTGTTCCAGTTTTCGCAGGAATTTTGGCGGCAGGCGGCATGACAAGTCAAGCAGTTTTCTATCAAACGGCAATTTTAGCACTGTCTGATACGGTTTTACAATTGATATGTCATGTGCTCTTGCCATTGTGTAGTATGTGTTTCGCCTTGGCGATTATTGACGCAGTCAGTCCGAACATATCTGTCAGTGGGATTTTACGTTTAATTCGAAAAGCAGTAACTTGGTTATTGGGACTGTTTATGGCGATATTTCTTAGTGTGATGTCTATGCAGAATCATCTGGGCAGCAGCGCAGATACGGCAATCAGTCGTTCAGCAAAGTATGTAGTGTCTAGCTTTGTTCCGATTGTGGGGAATGCAGTTTCAGATGCTTATACGACAGTGAAAAGCAGTTTGGCGTTGTTGCAAAACAGTACCGGTGTGATAGGCATTGCAGCACTTTGTTTATTGTTTTACCGCCACTAATGGAGCTGACGTTATATCGTACAGTTGTGGCAGTTGGTGCAGCGTTTGCGGAGCTTTTTGGTGTGCGACCACTCCATCAACTATTAAAAGGTATAGGAGATGCGTTGGGAATTGCGTTTTCGCTACTTGTTTGCTTTGGTATTATTTTTATTGTTGGTACTGCGATGACTTTATGAGGAGAATGGCAATGGAAAATTAAGAGAAATTGTTTTAATAACTTGCTGTTTGAGTTTTCTTTGCAGCATTTTAAATGCAATTAAACCAAACGAACGTTTTGATCGACAAATAAAATTAATGTTGTCTTGTGTCTTGACGTTGGGAATTTTAACGCCATTGATCCAAGGGATAAGTTCGTTGGATTTTTCTGAAGATTTGAATTTGGAAGAAGAAACCAATCTTTCTGCGTCTGTTAGTACACAGACAGCACAGGTGGCAGCAGAAAATCTGGAGCAGACCTTGACGGCAAGTTTAGAGGAATAGGGAATGAATGGAATTACTGCAAATATGACCATGCATATTTCGGATTCTGGCAGCATAGAAATAGAACAAATCGATTGGTATGACGAGAGTGGCGCAGAACCAGATGAAGAAACAATGGCACAGATTTGGGAGGTGATGGAATCGTTGGGTATACAAGTACAAAATTAAGGAGCAATTAATATGTGGAAAAAAATATGTGAACTAGTGACAAGAAGGTTAAAAGGCGAAGGTGGCGTGCGATTGGTGGTGATATGTGGTGTTATCGGACTTGGACTCATTCTGTTATCTGGTTTGTCTGTGTCAGATGATTCACAGGAGGATACGAATTCGCTTACCATAGAAGAAAGCGAAATATCAATATCGGAATCATTGACAGAATATGAAACGGCATTAGAGCGGTCACTTGTAGAAATTTTAGAGCAAATAGAGGGGGTGGGATCTTGTGAGGTAATGCTGACTGTTTCCGGTTCATGGCAGACAGTTTATGTGAAAGATACCGATGCAGATTGCGAAGAAAGTCGCACACAGACACAAGAAAATGTGGTAATTTTAGATACGGACGCAGGAGAATCTGCTTTGGTAGAGCGTGTCTTGTCGCCAGAGATCAACGGTGCAATCGTGGTATGCGATGGTGCGTCTTCGAATGTGGTAAAAGAACGTGTGGTAGATGCTGTTACCGCAGTATTGGATTTGCCTACAAATTGAATTAGCGTATTGGAAAAAAATAGTTAAAAATCAATTTCAAGCGAGGAGGACATGGTAATGAAAAAGCCATCTTTGATTATCGGAAAAAAACAGATTATCTTATCGTGCCTGACATTGATGTTGGTAATTGCAATTTATGTGAATTATGCGTTGTCTGATACAGATCTAGAAACAGCGGAATTGGTACAAGATGAAATAACGTATAGTGATACGGCATTTGTAGATGCACAGGTTACGGAGGATTCAGATGGAGATTCAGTTGATGCAGCGGCAGTTGTGGATAAAGGTGTTGACACAGGTACAGATACGACAGAAGTGACAGAGGATGAGATTGCAGAGGAAGTAGAGTCAGCAGAAAGTGCAGAGGATTATTTTGCACAAGCAAGGCTGAATCAAACGCAAAGTCGAGATGAAAGCGTTGCAACGTTACAGTCGATCTTAGGTGAAGGCGATCAGACAGAGAATGAACTTGTCACCGATGCAATTGCGGCAGTGGAAACGTCAAAGCTTATTGAAAGTGAAAGTACCATTGAATCATTGATTAAAGCAATGGGATATACAGATTGTATTGTTTACTTAGATAGTGATAGCGCAAAGGTTGTGGTACAAACAGATGGACTAGATACCGCACAGGCAGCTGCCATAAAAGATGTGATTTTAGGGGAGGTTTTGATACCAACGGAGAATATCCGTATTTTTGAAGTTGCGTAAAAATCAATCAAGCCATACAGTTTGCACCGTGCATTTGTATGGCTTTTTTTGGCAAAATGATTTTATACAAAATTTTATGCAAAAAAGAGTTGTAATTTTCGTGGCTTTCTGTTATAATAAATAAGAGTAAAATTTATTTCGTCTGAAAAATCTGATATATTGTGAAAATATTGCTCTATTTGAGAAGTAATTACATAATAAACTCAAGATTGATTTTAAGATGCAGAAAAAGAAAAATAAAAAGGCGAAATTGATAAAAGAAAAAAAGGAGGATTCATATGACACAGCATCAAAAACGAGAATATGCATTTTTGCTTTTATACGAAGCAATGATGCGTGGCGATACGCCGGACACTTTGGAGGAGCTTTTTACGGATACGGAGCAATTGCCGGAACTGGAAAAAATTCTGCCTGAAGTAAAGCAAACAGTATCGCAAGCCTTAGCACAAAAGGATATACTAGATGAAATTATTGCTAAGTATAGTGAAAAACGCACTTTAAACCGTATTGCAGTGGTAAACCGAACCATATTGCTTTTAGCGTTGTTTGAACTTCGCAATACACCAAAAGAAGTGGCGGCAGAAAACATATTGATATACGAGGCAGTTCGCTTATCGAAAGCTTATGCTTATCCAGAAGATACCGCTTTTATCAATGGTGTTTTAGGAAATTATGTGCGTGACCATGCAGCATCGAAGGAGGATTCCGCTCATGAGTTTGATCCTGGGGATTGATTCGAGCAATTATACGACTTCTGTAGCATTGCTGCACATGGAAACAGGTGAGATTTTACAGCAAGAAAAAATGCTGTTGCCAGTAAAAGTAGGTATGATCGGACTGCGGCAAAGTGATGCTGTTTTTTACCATACAAAACAATTGCCGGAGGTATTAGAACGTCTGCATTTTCGTGAAACGTTTTTTAATGAATCACTTTATGCTATTGGCGTATCAGAAAAACCACGAAACATGGATGGATCCTATATGCCCTGTTTTTTGGCAGGACTTGGTGTGGCAAGGAGTATTGCGGCGATAACTGGTGTACCGTTATATCGTACTTCTCATCAGGTAGGACATATTTTAGCTGCACTTTATTCTGCAGAAAAGTTGCATATTATCGCTGAAGAAAAACCTTTTTTGGCATTTCACGTCAGCGGTGGTACAACGGATTTGCTCTATTGTCAGTCCATTGAAACAGAGGAACGGCTGAAAATTACTCTTTGTGCTACTTCTTCTGATTTGAAAGCAGGGCAGGCAGTAGATCGAGTTGGATTACAGCTAGGTTTATCTTTTCCATGTGGCGTGGAATTGGAAAAATTGGCGTTGAATGCGACACGAACGGATTACTTAAAGCCAGTACTACACAATGGAAGTTGCTGTCTTTCTGGTTTGGAAAATCGTTGTAAAACGCTGTTGGAACAAGGAGACACACCGGAGGAAATCGCTGGATATTGTTTACGAAGTATTGAAAAAACGATTGCTGCAATGGCACAGTATGCATTGAAGAAATACGGAGACTTACCGATACTTTTTGCGGGTGGTGTAATGTCGAATCGTTTGATTCGACCGGCTTTGGAGAAGGAAATCAGTGTATGCTGGTTTTCTGAACCAATGTTTTCCAGCGACAATGCTGCCGGAACGGCAATTTATGCGAAAATGATGACGCAATCATAAAAAGGGGGCGAGAATATTATGGCAATATTAAATGTGTCACAATTGAATCGTTACGTATGCTTTCTCTTGCAAGGAGATCGGGCATTACAAAGCGTTTTGGTACGAGGAGAAATTTCAAATTTCACCAATCACTATCGTTCCGGACACTATTATTTTACACTGCGTGACGATACGAGTGGCGTGAAAGCGGTAATGTTTCGCTCCAATGCACAGCGGCTAAAATTTATGCCCAAGGACGGTATGCAAGTAATTGTGGCTGCAACTGCATCGCTTTATGAAAAAGAGGGTGCATTTCAGCTATATGTTACGGATTTGCAGTCAGATGGTACTGGATTGCGGACGCTGGCACTTGAAGATTTGAAAAAAAAGCTGACGACGATGGGCGCATTCGATGTGGCAAACAAACAATCATTGCCACCTATGCCACAGAAGATTGGCGTTGTGACATCAGATACTGGAGCAGCGTTACAAGATATTCGAAATATTATGGAACGACGTTATCCGATTGGTCATCTTCACGTTTTTCCAGCACAGGTGCAGGGCGAAATGGCACCAGATTCGATATGTGATGCGATTCGAGCTGCGGAGATGAAACAGTGCGATGTGATTCTCGTTGGACGTGGTGGTGGCGCATCAGAAGATCTGGCTGCATTTCAAACGGAAAAGGTGGTTATGGCGATATATCATTGCGGCGTCCCTATTGTTTCTGCAGTAGGGCATGAGACTGATTGGACGTTGGCAGATGCAGCAGCAGATTTGCGTGCGCCTACACCGTCAGCAGCGGCTGAATTGGCTGTACCGAATATAAGGCAACTTATGCATACTGTCGCCCATTTTTCACATCAATTGCAACAGCAAATGGAAAAAATTTTGCAACAAAAGCAGCAACGATTGAACCGATTTTTGGATCGACTGCGACTGCAAACGCCGGTATATCGGCAAACGTTGGCTCAGGAGCAATTGGATTCGATTTTGATTCGACTTTCCCATTATCAAAAAAATATCATTGCACAGCGACAGCAACAGCTAACACAGATTGTGCAGCGTTTGGAACTGCTAAATCCATATAAAATATTGGAACAAGGTTATGCGCTTGTTTATCATGGGGAAACGCTTTTACATCGTGCTGTTGATGTAGCAGTAGGTGAACAGGTAGAAATCCGCTTAGAGCATGGAAAAATACAGGCGGAGGTCAAAATGGTTTTCGATGATTTGGAAGAAGAAAAGGAGATATGAAAAATGTCTTTTGAAGTGCACTTTAAAGAATTGCAAGAATTGACACTGAAGCTAGAAAAGGAAGATTTGCCACTGGAGGAAGCGGTAAAGCTATATGGAAAGGGAATGCTTTTAGCTGCAAATTGTCAGGAGGAATTACAAAACGCAAAGCTACAGATGACAAAAGAATCGGCGGTTATTCAACATAAACATGAAGGGGAACAGGAAAATGGAACAGAAGAATAAAGCACATCTGGAAGAATTCGTACGAATCGTAGAGAAAGAACTTGCGTATCGTGTACAAGTGACGGCGGAAACCAAGCCGCAGGAGAGACTGATTCAAACAATGCAGTATTCTTTAATGGCAGGCGGAAAACGAATCCGTCCGGTATTATTGTTAGAATTTTGCACGCTTTGTGGTGGAAATCTAAAAGATGCTTTACCGGCAGCTTGTGCAATAGAAATGCTACACACGTTTTCGCTAATTCATGATGATTTGCCAGAGATGGACAATGATGATTATCGTCGTGGCAGGTTGTCTTGTCACAAAGCTTTTGACAATGCAACAGCACTTCTCGCAGGAGATGCTCTTTTTGCGCAAGCGTATGAAACTCTAGTTTCTTGTCCGAACCAAAAACCGGAATCTATGGTACGATTGGTAAAGGAGTTTTCTCATGCAGCCGGGGCGGCTGGTATGATTGGTGGACAAGTTTTGGATATGGAATTTGAAGATCGCAGCAATGTAAGTCAGATAGAATTAGAAAGAATGGTAGCTGGTAAAACAGTTGCACTGATTCGAGTTGCTTGTCGTATGGGTTGTATTTTAGCAGGTGCAGATGAAAAAAGAATTTGTTTGGCAGATAATTATGCGGAAAATCTAGGACTTGCATTTCAAGTCGTGGACGATGTATTGGATGTGATTGGTACAATGGAAAAGCTGGGAAAGCCGATAGGTAGTGACGCAGATGAAGGGAAAACAACTTTTGTGACGACTTTGGGATTGGATGGTGCGCAAAAGCTAGCTGCTTCATTAACGGAAAAAGCAATGGAAGTGATAAAGCAATTTCCAAATGCAGCATTTTTATTAGATCTTACGGAAGAACTTTTGTCACGTCAAAATTGAATTTGTATACGAAAGGAAGATTTCTTCGTGTTGCTTAAAAATGCTGTAGATTTTTGAGTATACGAAGGGTGATTGTCAATGGATAACAAAATTATAATAGATTCGGATCAGCCACTTTTGGATCAGCTGAAATTGCCACAGGATTTAAAAAAATTAAATTTGAGTCAATGTCAGACACTTTGTCAGGAGATTCGAAGTCTCTTGATTAAGAGCGTATCGAAAACTGGTGGACATTTGGCATCAAATCTGGGTACGGTAGAGCTGACTGTTGCTATGCATCGTGTATTTCAATCGCCTAAAGATAAATTTGTATGGGACGTGGGACATCAGTGTTATACGCACAAAATTCTTACGGGACGACAGGATCGAATTGGAACGCTGCGGCAGGAAAATGGTATTTCCGGTTTTCCAAAACCAGAAGAATCTCCACATGATACATTTATTAGTGGACACAGTAGCACGGCGATTTCTGTTGCAACCGGAATTGCTGAGGGAATGCGCATGAATGGTGATCTGGATCATTTTGCTGTAGCGGTGGTTGGAGATGGTGCACTAACTGGTGGTTTGACGTATGAGGGTATGAACAATGCGGGAAAAACAGGGGATAATATTATCGTCATTTTGAACGATAACAATATGTCAATATCTCGTAATGTTGGCGCACTTGCGAGATATTTGTCTTCTATGCGTGGTACAGAAGGATATATTCGAACAAAAAAAGCAGTAGAGAATCGATTGAATCATGCTGCTGTAATTGGACCGACAGTTGCAAAGGCAATAAAAAATTCCAAAAGCATCGTTCGAGAAGTATTGTTACAACAGGCAACAATGTTCGAGGATTTTGGCTTTGTGTATTTGGGACCAGTAGATGGTCATGATTTGGGTGCGTTAGAAGAGGTTTTGGCTGCAGCAAAAGAATATCGCAAACCAGTTTTTGTTCATGTGCATACGATAAAAGGTAAAGGTTACGCCCCAGCAGAGCATAACCCCGGGGAATATCATGGGATCCACAAATTTGATATAGAAACAGGGAATCCTAAGGTATCTGGAGAGGATTCATTTTCCGATGTGTTTGGAAAAGAATTGCTACGATTGGCACAGCGGGATTCACGGATATGTGCTGTTACAGCTGCGATGGAGCATGGTACGGGATTACACTATTTTTCAAGAGAATTTCCTGACCGCTATTATGACGTGGGTATTGCGGAACAACACGCTGTGACCTTTTCGGCAGCATTAGCATCAGCAGGGAAACTGCCGGTTTTTGCAGTGTACTCTTCTTTTTTACAGCGTTCTTATGATCAACTGATACATGATGTAGCAATTGGTGGTTATCATGTAGTATTGGGAATTGATCGTGCTGGTGCAGTGGGAGAAGACGGTGAAACACACCATGGAATGTACGATGTTTCCTTTCTTAGCAGTGTTCCCGGAGCTGTGATTTATGCACCGGCTTGCTACGATGAGTTGCGGCTTTGCTTATGGCATGCATTGTATCGAGATCATGGACTTGCCTGTGTACGTTATCCGAGGGGATCTGATCATACTATTTTTGATAAAAGTGCGCTGAATACGGAATATACACACATATCCGGCAGAAAGACAGACATTCTTTTTGTTACTTATGGGCGTGTCTATGATTTGCTTTATCGTGCTGCACAAAGAGCAAGGGAACGAGATATACATTTTGATATGTTAAAATTGACACGGATTTTTCCCTTAGCAGAGTCTTTGGTAAATATTGCAAAATCTTATTGGAAAGTGATATTTTTAGAAGAGGCATATTATTATGGCGGTATTTCTCAAATGTTTGGAGATATGCTCATGCAGCATGAATTTCATGGTACCTATAAGCGAATTGCACCGAAAGAATATCTTTGTCAAGCTTCAGTTGAATCGCAATTAGAATCAATGCATTTATCGGAAAATGCGATTTTTTCGCTAATGTGTGAAATCGCCGAGAGGGACAAAAAAGATGGTAAGGCTTGATATAGCATTAACACAGCGTGGCATGGTACAAAGCCGACCGAGAGCAAAACGACTGATTCAAGCCGGACAAGTTTTGGTCAATGGTACAGTTTGTGAAAAGCCGGCTCACAA
>Ga0192267_1090_pt1 | contig 13228 bp, 14 predicted proteins | sample Koala_Koa23_M3_FD_131260 | JGI IMG/M metagenome (GOLD analysis project Ga0192267, IMG submission 131260) | Enriched cells from koala feces incubated with labeled cellulose particles, San Francisco Zoo, California, United States - Koala_Koa2-3_M3 ...
GGGTTGCCAGGTCTTTTTTGATTACAACCCCTATACGCGCTTCTGGGTCAATGACCTCTACGAGACGGCGGACAACAAAATCATTACGACCTATAACGATAACCCCTTCTTATCGGATTTCGTCCGCCGCGAGCTCGACCGCACCGCCGCGGCTGGCAAAGACGCCGCCCCCGGGACGATGGAACGTTACCTATACGAGGTCGAGTGCCGGGGCATCGATTCCACCCTCTCGGGACTCTGTTTCCCGCGTCACAAAGCCGTTGCGGATGAGGAATACCACACCTCGCCCCTGATGGAAATTCTCGCCTGTGACTGGGGCGCGCTCCACGCCACCGCCGACCCCGATGTAATATGCGGCTTCCGGTTTACCGATGATGCCATCTATTGCCACGAGTATTATTACAGCCGCGAGGGGGGCGACGCGGAGATGGCGGCATGCCTCGCCTCGATCCCGTTTCGCCGTCAGTACCTGGTCTACGACACCGCGACCGAGGGCGCCGGCAGGGTTCGCAGCCTCTTTGCCCGCACCGGTCTCCGGTTTCATTTCTCGCCCGCCCGGGGAGGCGCCGGAGCCATCCTGAGCGGTATCCGGAACCTGCAACCCTACGAGCTTCGTATTACCGCCTCCTCGCGCCATTTTCTCGAGGAGATGGAGAATTACCGCTTCATCCAGAGAAATGACACCCTGCAACCCGTCGACGACTGGAATCACTGTTGCGACGCCCTCCGCTATGCCTTCGATCTGTGGTCGATGCTGCCGGCGCAGCGAAAAAATGTTAAATAGTTGTTTTCCCGGGGAAAAAGTCGTATATTTGTTTGGAAAATTAAAAAAATTTTTATGGACGTTCCGACCCTGCTTACAACTCTTCTCACCACCCTTCTGAGTGGGGGCGGCGTGGCGGGTTTTATGCAGTACAAACAAAACAAGAAGGCGAAAGAGCTGGAAAACGATAAAACGGCTTCCGAGCAGTGGCGCGCCCTCTACGAGGAGCAAACGAAGACCGCGCAAAGCCTTCGGGAAAAGCTGCACGAGGCGCGTGAGAACCTGGCGAAAGAAAAACAGCAAACCCTGATGTGCCGTTTTTATGTATGCGAGAAACTGGACTGCACCGACCGCGAACCGCCGCATACGGAAATCATGAAGGAGTTTAAACAATATACGGAAAAATGAAATATTTCACCATTGAAGAATTAACAAAATCGGACACCGCCACACGTCGCGGGATTGACAACACCCCGACAGAAGAGGCTAAGAGGAACTTAACCACCTTGGTTGACAAAGTCCTCGATCCCCTGCGTACTGCGTGGGGCGCTCCAATCGTGGTTAATAGCGGTTACCGGTGCCCGGCTTTAAACGAAGCCGTCGGGGGTTCCAAGACCTCCGACCATATGACCGGGCGCGCTGCCGACATTGAGGCCGCAGACCGCACGGCGGCGAGCAATGCGCGGCTTTTTGCACTCGCCCAGTCGCTGGGCATTTCCTTTGACCAGCTCATTGACGAGAGCAACATGAGCTGGGTGCATGTAAGTTACCGGAGTGAGGCGGAAAATCGTAAACAGATACTTAAGCTATGAAAACAGTGAGCTGGATTCTTTGGATATGTATACTTATCGCTATCTTTTTCCTGGGGCGCTGCTCCAAGAAGTGCGCGGCGGTGGAAACGATCCAGGTGAAAACGGTTACCGAGACCCGCGTCGATACGGTTACTATCGTGGAACCCGTGGAGACCGTCCGGACGGAGATCCGCAGGGAAACCATCGCAGCGCCTGCCGATACGGTATACCTGCCCGGCGATACGGTGCGCATCGAGGTGCCTATCGAAACGAAAGAGTACCGGGACACACTTTATGCCCTTCAAATTGAAGGGTACCGCCCCCGGCTGAACTGGGTCGAGGTCTATCCACGGACCCAGTACGTATACCGGACGGAGACGAAGACGATAAACACACCCGCCCGGCGTTGGGCACTAGGTCCCGCCTTCGCTTACGGTTATGATATGAAAAACAATCACTGGGCACCTTTTGTCGGGGTGTCCGTTAATTACGCGTTGGTATCATGGTAATTATACACGTTCTTATATTATTTTTGATTGCCATCCTCTCCGAGGTGGTATTTGCCTCGGACGGGTACCAGACCTATCTCTGGAGGGTGGACATGGACTGGAAGCCGTTCAGCTGCAAAAGTTGCCTCACATTCTGGCTTACTTTTGTTTACGCATGGATTTTTCTTTTTCCGCTCTCCTGGGCGCTGGTTACCGGGTTTGTATTCTTTACGCTTTCCGTCGAGGAATATACGGAACGTTTCGTTGATTGGATTAAAGAGTTAAAAAAATGAAGATAAAAAACAGGGGGTTGCTTACCCCGTATGAAGATAAGTTGCGAGAAGCCGCTGGGGGTAAAACCATCAGTACCACGCCCGCCATGCGCACGTCTCTCACCCGGGCGACCGGCGAGCGTGTTCCTTGCGCTTGCGGAGGGCGCCGGCGTCGATGGATACAGGCGATCGCTAAGCTGTACTTCGAGGAAAAAGAAAAAACGGAATTAGTCGAACAAATAAAAAACGAACTCAATGGCATACAGAACAACGAGGGCGAAGGGCTTTCAGCCCACACTGAAGAACCCGCAAAAACGGACGATCCTTCGCAGTGACGCAGTACAGCATCGCCGTTATTGGCGCCGCCGCTACTGGTGGACGTGGCCGGGAGAGATACCCGAGAAGCTCGCGCCCCTTTACTGGTGGCGTTGCCCGGGTTGTTATTGTTATCCCACGGACTACATAAGCTTTCAACCGGGCGGGGACACTCTATCGGATCATATCCGCACACGCTGCGAGCTTGACCTGACCGCCGAGACGATCGGTCTCGAGGGTTGGGAGGGCGCCGCGCTGCGTGCCATTCATTACGATGAGGGCTCGGCTACCTGGGTGATCGCCGGAGGCGCGAAGGAGGAGGAAGGCACCGGGGTGACGGGTGGCGTGCGCGCTGCCTACTCGAAAGACAACGGGCATACGTGGGTAGATATCTCCGAGAAGTTCCAGAAAACAAACCATAAGAAACAAAACGGCGACAGCGGGGAGGAAGGTTCGGAAGAAAATTACGACTTCGTCCACGCCCTCGCCTCTGATGGCGCAGGCAACTGGGTTGCCGTTGGTGGATACTCGGCATCGTGGGACGATAGCGGCGCCCGCATCTGGTACGCGCACAATGTCGCGGACGAATGGAAGTTCGCGACTGAAGCCACGAATGGGGAGGAAGACGGCGAACCGGAAGAGGAAAGCGACGAACCCGGATATATCCCCGGCATTGGCAGCGCGATAACCGCTGTAACCTTTGGCGATGGCGTATTTATCAGCGGTTGCGGGGATACCGCATTGCCCACAGAAGACACGGGCACCGAAACGGAGGAAACACCGCGCGGCATCTGCCTCGTTAGCGCGGATAAGGGCGAAACGTGGTATTTTCCGCAAGAAAACAAGAAAGAAGAAAATGAGGAGAGCTCCAAGCTTATCTCTGGGCGCTTCTACGATATTGAAGTTAGCTGCGGGTATTGGATCGGCTGCGGGTACAACCGCGTCGACCAGTCCGACCGCGTTTGTTACATCTCGGGCGACAGGGGCGAAACATGGCATCCCTGGACATTTAACGGGGTGACGTGGGCAAAAGAGGAAGCGACGGAAGACACGGAAGACACGGAGGAAGATGAAGGCGTTAGCACGACATATCCCGACGAACTTAAGTTTCGCACGCTTACTTACGTCGAGGATTGCGACATTTGGCTCGCGGGCTGCGAAGGCAATAGCGACGATTACCCCATGGGAACGCTTTGGTATAGTGATGGACCCGGGGTGAATGAGAAGGGCAACCCCTCGATCGACTTTATACCGTTAATTAACTATGTGCCGAATCTCGCCACGACGGACATCCTTACCGTTGGTGGATCCCAGCTCCTCCCCGAGGGCGCGGGGGCGGTAAATGTATGCGACGCGCAAATCATGGCGATCGGGTACAATAACCCCGAGAACACGGACACGGGCGAGGATACGGAGGACGAGGAGACACCCGGCACGGATGACGGCAAAAACACGGGATTAATGTACATAACTAACAGTTGTGATACGCAGAGCGGAAGCGGGGACTGCAACAGCTGGTTCTTTAAGAACGAGAACGCCTCCGATTTTCCCGAGCTTCACTCCATCCGTTTCGGCGCCCGGACGTATCTGGGTGTTGGCGATAATGGCGCGCTGTTCCGCGGCACGCCGCAAATGTCGATTATCACCGACGAGAGCTCGGGCAGCATAACGGGCACCGTTTACAGTTGCTCGAACTGGTGGGTGTGCGGACGAACGGGAAGCATTAGCATCCGCCCGCATTACGGCATCAGCGGCGAGACCGAGGTCACGATCTCATGGAATACCGCGGGCGAGGAGGACGAAAGGCTCGAGCTCGAGCTCTGCAACAAGGACGGAGGCAAGACATCTATCATTATCAATTATACGACCGAACTGGACTACGACCGTCCGGCGAATTACTTGGATGTCAGCATCGACGCCGAGGACAAGGATTATTCGGTCGTCATGTCCGCCTTTTCCCTGAACATTGACCGCCTCGCACAAGCCGCGTGGCGTACGGTTTACTACGACAAAAAAACTGACATATGGCTTGTCGGGGGTGGATTGTCTACCACCAGCAACGGCGCCGTCACCGGCGGACCTGCCGCCGCGTTGTCGAGGGATGGAGGACAAACATGGGAGGACATCACGGATAATTTTCCTGTTTGTGATTATCCTGACGACGACGGGAACGAGGAAAGCGGGCAAACCTCCTCCCGGAGTTCGAGTATTCATTCCATCACCTCCGACGGCAAGGGTACCTATGTAGCTGTCGGCAACAGGGGATCATCCAGCAGCACCGCGGGCGTATGGTATACGACAGACCTCGAGGGCTGTTGGCATTTTGCCACGATGGAAGATGATGAGGAAACCGATACCGGGGAAGATGCCGGCACCGCGGGCGATTGTCAGGAAAGCGGCGAAGGTTCCGACAGTAATGACGCCGGCAAACTGGACGGCGCCGGGTTAGCTATCCAATACGTTACCTACGACCCGCTGACCTCCTTGTTTGTTGCCTCAACAGGAAACGACTCCGCTTATAAGTGTCTGACGTCTTCGGATGGTAAAAAATGGAAATTCCCCGAGAAAGAGAACGAAACCGCCCAAACCGTGGCGGAGGAAGAAAAAGGCGAACCCGAGACCCACCGGCACGGCTCGATGTTCCTCCAGATCATTTGCGTCGACCCTTCCGAGTTGGAATCGGAGGAAACGGAGAAGACAGACGAAGGCGAGGAAAAGGTCAAAAGCCTCTGGGTGGCTTGCGGTTACAACACGTCCCGCGACAGCGGCGACCATAAGCACGAGATGCACGACGATAGCTATTGGTCGGAGGACGAGGGAAAAACGTGGACTCCGTGGGCGTTCAGCGAGACCCGTCCTAAACCGGATGCCGGGGAGGATGACAACAACGGCGACGAGCGATACGCTCGATGGCGTTCCGTTGTGTGGGTACCCCGATGCAAACTATTCCTCGCGGCGGGCGAGGGGACAGAGACTGCGGGCAGTATATGGATGTCGAAGGACGGCAAGACGTGGTGCCATATGAAGGGCGTAACGGGTAATACCCTCCACACGTGCCTACTAAATGTGCCCGATGAAGGGCTAACGGTCGCTATCGGTTATAAAAATACAACGACAACCACCACCGCGGAAGAAGAGGAAAAAGCCCCCTGCGCGGAAGGCGGCGGCGGCAACGGCAACCCGGGTGACGGTGAAATATACACGCTTTTCGGCTGCCCGAGCTCCGAGGAGACGACAGGCGAGGAAGAGGGCGAGAATAAATGCGTATGCCCGGAAGATTATACAAGCGGGGAAGAAGAAGGCGAGGAAAATCTCCCCTCCTGTCTTGAGTGGGTACAGACGGAATCGGGAGACCTGTACCGATTGTATTGGGTCGACTACGGCAACGGGGTGTATATCGGCGCGGGTAACTGTGGTAGCCTCTTTATCGGGTCCGTCGCCTTGACGATCTTCACTGACAATAATCCGGATTGCGCGACGGGTACCGTTGACAGCGGTTCGAACTGGTATGTTTGCGAAACATATCTGCAGAACAAAGGCGATACGCTTCAGTTAACGCCGCGCGCCGGTGGGTGTGACGAGACCGACGTCAAGCTTTGTTGGTCATTCAAGGGAAACGAGACAGGGGACGACGGAAGTAGCGACAACCCACAACGCAGCTGGATCCGGATTTGCAACAACGGGGGCAACTCGACTTATATAACCGTCGTATATACGCCGAACAGTGATACGGAAGGAGGATCGGAATAATGGAATTACTTGGTTTTGAGATAAAGAGAAAAAAGAAACTCCGCCCGGCAAAGCCGCGGAGATACGTGGAACCCTTTTACGTGCCACGGGATGAGAGATTGCACCAGTTCTCGAACTCCGAGATCCTCGACGCCCTGCGTATGATCTCAGATCGGTTGACCGCCGTGCGTTTCACGGCGAAAGTGCGGTTAATCTTTACCGACCAGTTAATCGAGTTCATCCAGTCCCACACGCTCGAGCTCCTTCGCCGTCTCTTTTACGAGGGGTACGTAATTATCGAGACCGGGGCGCCCGCGCTTCCTCCCGATAATGACTGCATGCCGGCGAACACTCCTCCCGTCCGTTTCGTGACGGGGCACGAGGGGCGGAACCCGATGCGCGTAAGCGATACGTTTACGGTGGATTTGCCCGAGGGTCAAGTCCTGATGCTCTCAACCTGCATGCAATCGACCGGGCACCCCGACGCGTATTTTCTGCGGGACAAGCTCGAGTTTCTGGACACGATCAACGCGAGCGACTTGAACTTGATTAAGAATTATGGCGCCTTGGGTATTATTTCGCCCGAGGCGGACAGCTCTGTTGCGGGGAACTTTTTCGACGAGGAAGACATTAAAACGATGCAGGAAAATTATAGGCGAATGTATTCGCCCAGCCGCTGGTCGATGTTCTTCGCCCCGCGCCCGACACGTTTCAGCGCGATAACGTTACCGATTGACGCGCTTAAGTTGTCGGAAAAACGGTTGTACTGCCTTCAAGCGATATACACCGCATTAGGTATTCCGAAGGAGCTATCGACCTACTTTGAGAACGCGAAATACGAGAACCGAAACGCCGCGGAATTGGATTTTTATAACTCGACCATCCGCACGCATGCCGTTTTTTGCTTGAAAATAATAAAAAAACTGTACGAAAGCGAACGCCGCCGCCGCGCGTATCTTCCGCAAAACGAGTTTTGGTTCGACTTTGCCGACATTCCGGCATTCGCGGAGAAACGCCGCGAGCTCGTCGCCGCTGATATGGAATTGTATCGTTTCTGGCAGGAAGTCGCCGCCTCGAGTCCCGAGGATAGCGAGACGGCACGGATCAGGATGAGGGAATTAATCGAAAATCTATAATAAAAATGAAAAGAATAGCACAAGAACCCGTCAGGAACTTCACCACGTTCCGCGCCCCCGCTCCCGAAGCTCCTCCTTTTGAGGTGATACAGGATCGGGAAGGGGTCGAAACCGGAATCCGCCTTAAGGGCGCGTTGACGACGTTCGAGAAAGTGAACGAGAACGGGCAAACATGGACACGAACCGCCTACGATGACGGTATCGCCGGTTATTTTGCCGAAAACAACCTCTCCGTCCCGCTCGACCTGATGCACCAGCGCGACCTGATGCACCTTGCCGGGCGGGTGGAGGTACTACGTAAGACCGAGGAGGGAGTAGAGCTCGAGGCTTACATCCCGAAAGGTGTTTATTTTTACAATTTAATAAAAACATTGCTAAGTAATGGCATCCTGCAAGGCTTCTCGAACTACGGCTACGTAACCCGTGGCGAGGTAGACGACGACGAGGTCTTGCACGTGGAGGCATTCCAGCTCGTAAGTGCCTCGCTGGTTGACGTGCCAGCGGATACGGGCGCGCGGTTCCTTCAAAACGTAACCCGTTTGGAAGGTTTCGAGCAAAACCTCGCCGAGGTAACCCCGTCGGATAGGGTCAGCATGACAGCCTTGCCGTTATTTATGTATTAATCAAATTACAAAAAAATGAAAAGAATCAAAAAACAGGTAGATAGCCTGACGAAAGAAAAAAGAGCGAAAGAGGCGACTTTGCACCGTCTTAGCGCCCGCGCGAATTACTTGAGCGATGAGGCGTTGCAGGAAGCGCAAGACGTGATCGCCGAGAAGGAAGCGGAAATCGCCGCCATTAACGAACAAATCGAAGCGTTGCAGGAAACGGACGAGGACGAAGATGAAAACCTGCGGGCAGCGCTACAGGAATTGCAAGACAAGGTAAAGGAAGTCGAGGAAAGCCTCAACGGTCGTACAGTCCAGATTCGCATCGGAAATTTCTTGAAAACAAAAAAATCCGTGCGCGAGTTCATGAAGACCGTGCGCAACAGCCGCGACCGCGCCGAGTTCGTCCAGAACTGGAAGGCGTGCCTCGTCAAGAACGGCGTGTATCAACTCCCGTACCCGAAGACGGAGGAGGAGGAGGGCGGACTCGAGGACTTCAACCTGCTGATCCCGCAACCCGTATTGGATGAGATTACCGACATGTGGGGCACGGAAGCCGATAACTTCCTACAGCTCCTCGACATCACCGGTTTGAAAGCCTACAAAACATTGGTTGAGGTCGGCAAAGGTCCCGACAGCCGCGCCAAGGGACACCGCCGCGGCGAACCGAAGACCGAGCAAAAACTGGTATTCATCCAGAAGGAGATCCGGGCACAAATCATTTACAAGTTTATTCGCCTCGATCGCGAGATGATGGAATACGAGGACGAGGGCGGCGCGTTGATGCAGTACATCACCCGCGAGCTTTCCTACCGCATCTTGCATGAAATCATGCGCGCCGTACTGGTGGGCGACGGACGGAATGGCGACAGCGAAACGGAAGAAAAACAACATCCCGACAACTCTATCACCAAAATAGAAGCTGTCGTTGATGCCGGACAACCTTGGGTCACCGAATACAAGAGCTCCGTGCTTTTGGGCGTCGCAAGTTCTTCAGACGAAGAAGAAGAATCGGGAGACGTATCCGTTGAAGGCATTGCGGAATGCCTGCAGTTGGCGAACCTGACACCCCCGACGATCGACGAGGTCGTAAACGCCTTGTCGACCATCGAAGCCGAGGGTGAGGTGACGCTATTCCTCTCGAAGATGGCGGCGAACTCACTGCGCCGTTTCGTGTACAGCGCCGACGGGACTCCGATATTTCTCAGCATGGAGGAGCTGGCAGACCGCCTCGGGGTTGCCCGTATTATAACGACGCACCTGCTCCCGCATATTACATACAAGCAGGAGACGGATGAGAAGGGCGGAAAGATCGTGAGCATTATCGCGCTCGTCGGCAAAGCGTACAAATTGGTCGGCGATCTGACGATTCGCGGTTTCGAGAATTTCAACCTGACGTTCAACAAAAACGAATACTTGAACGAGGTTTATGTCGGTGGCGCGCTCGCCGTGCCGCATAGCGCCGTATTCATTACCCAGCTTTGCCACCCCGACAAAACCGACGAAGATTAAAGGCGTATGATCCTAACAACGAATATGTTTGTACACACCCGCCGACCGTGGCACATTCCACCGCCGGCGGGGCTGAAGGACGAGGGCGCGCTCCTTGAGGCGATGGAGACCGGCGAGGCTACCTTCCAGGATACTTTCGGCATTATCCCCTACGCGCTCGCGAAGAAAGGCGCGGCGGATCTGCGCCGGAGGATCGTGAAGAAGATAGCCGGGACACCGATGCCCATCGCGGAAGAGGAGGAGGAGGAGGAAAGCCTCGAGGCTGTGGATATTTTTCAAGGCGTCGATCTGATCGACGTGGCGGAGTGCGAAAGCGAGAAACCGATAGAAGGTACGCCCTTCCATCCCCATCCCGCCGCGCTGCGTATCCCTCGACCCCCGCGCAAGATCCCACGCGTCCCGCCCGTCGTAGCCCTTGCCGCCCTCTGTTACTGGACGACGGCGGTCTGGCTCCGCTCCTCGGCCGTACGGAAAACACCGGCGGGGATCAGTGGTAAGGCAGCCCTTACGCAAGCGGTGCCCGTGTTCGACGAGGAACGTTGGAGGAGGTATCGGAACAGGGCGTGTGAATTGCTTCGCCGTCCGGATAAGAAAGTAAGTAAAATTTTAAATTTTTAAACGAAAAAAAATATTATGGCATGTTACACTCCGTGCGTTAACCAGATGGTAAGTATTAACGCGCAAAAGGATTGCTTGCAGCCTGCTTATGCCGGCATGCAAATGCTCGGAATAGGTATCGCCCTCGATGACCTGGTGACCTGGACCCGGGGGTCGGACCTGTGCACGAAAAATCACGTGTCAAGCATCACGTTCCGCCGTCCGTCACTCGGGCAGCAAAACAGCGACAGCAGCAGCAGCGCCGGCGGCAACACGGTAGGCAGCAGCAGCAGCTGCTGCGGACCTTGGTTCGCGATCGAAGCCGGGGGCTCTACCCCGTGGACGGACACGAGCGAGGAATTTGACGCCGATACACAAACCTACACGAAGACCGTGAGTTTTTACGCGCCCCGTCACGGCGGCGCCTTCGCTACACAGTTCGTCGAACCGCTGACGAAGAACCAAAACGGATATGTGTTTATCCTGCAACGCAAGGACCGGTACTCGTCACAGGGTGACGGCGCGTTCGTTATCTTCGGGCTTGAGAACGGCTGTATTTGTACCGAGGCTTCGATGAATTACACCGAGACCGAAGGCGCGGGCTGCATGTCCTTCACGATGGTCGAGACCGGTGCGCCAAGCTCCGAGATAACCCTATATAGCGGCAGCGACGACAGCAGCAGCTGCAGCAGCAACTGCGACGGCAACGACAGCGACAGCTGCGACGACAACGGCGAGGAGAAACAAATCACCGTTTCCGCCTGTGGCTGCAGCAACGGCGAGGACGGCAGCGACAAATGCGGAGACTGCAGCGACGGCACCATCGATTACGCGAGTTGTAAGCAGATGTTCGACAACCTGCTCAAGTACACGTTTGGCGACGAAGGTGGCAGCAGCAGCAGCGACGAGTAACCGTTTAATAAAATATTTCAACGATGATACATTTTAAAACAGTCAAACATCTCGAGGACGGGCGGGTGATGGAAATCACCCACCGCCTCCGCGGTGGACTCGATGCCGGTTTCATGATGAACGGCGTCCGGTATTCGCATCAGATGTTACAAGTCCCCGCCGTGCTGGAAAAGCTCGCGAAACGTTATCCCTCGTTATTCATCCACCGCAGCGCGGTGATCGATGTCCTTGATGCCATCCCCACCCCGCCCGAGGAGAACGAGGACGAAAAGGACGACGAGGAGGAAGGCGACGAAGAGGAAGAAGAAGAGGAGGAAGACGACGAAGAGGAAGAAGAAGCCGGGGAATCCTCGACAACTTTAATTAACGAAGAAAATGGCAGCATCAAAGAAAAAGAAGACAGCGAGGAAGAAGGCGACACCACGCCCGACGCTTAAAATGCCCTATAAGGCAGGGTTTACGTGGAAGGGCATAAGGTATACCCCCGCGCGCATGAGCCGCGAGGAACTGGAAGCCCTCCGCCACGAGATCCCGGGCATATTTAATTAAACCCGTATGCCGTGGGCTGGACTCTACAGGTATTGGCTTTTTGCCAAGGTGACGGACGCGCTACGCCGGGCGTCGCGTGTTCCACGTGAAACACGACCGGAGGTCGTGCCGGATGTTATACTGCCCGAGCTCGTGCCGCCGCAGCCGCATCCGTGGCTCGCGCTTGAGCCTTGGCGGTGTTCCACGTGGGTGGGCGCCACGGTCTCGCGCCCGCCGTTTGTTTCACGTGAAACCATCCGGCTCGGAGAGAGAGAAAAACGAAACTTCAACATTAAACTGCTATGCGCTTGGATCTTCAAACGATTACGGCCGCCGATTGGCTTCTGATGCGCCGCGAGGGGTTGCTGACGGAAAAGAACGAAAGGGAGGCGATCGAAAAAGCGGGGCTCGGTGAGATTCCGTTCGACCTCTGGCAGTTAACCATTTCGGACCTCGGTGAACTCATGTCGGGCACGATCCCGGAGCGGATCCGGGGTTATTATGCCGACAAGGAGCAGACCGCCTTGCAGTATATCCGGCGCATTGCCGCCCTGCGTTCGTTCGTCAATCTCCTGAACGAGTTGCTCGAGAAGACAACGCCCGTCGCTTACGGTCCCGATGCCGGCATTAAGGTGGGCGGGCTTCTTGGCGTCGAGGGCGCACTGATCGCCGTACGCTCCTATTTCGGGCTTCGCTCCTTTACCGAGGCAGGTGATGTCACCCTCGCCGACTGGTATCTGTCGCGAAAGGACTTGTACCGTCAAAACGAGTTTCACCGTCTCGCTTATGAGAAGCAGAAACAGCGGCAGAAGCAGCAGGAGTTTAAAAACAAATACAAACATAGAAAATAAAAAAAGTAATAAGATATGCGAGCGGGATTAGTCGAAAAAGTAAAGGAAACCATCGAACAAGGCATCGGGCTCCCTTTCCGGTATGGAACGGGAGAGGAGCTCGACGCCTACATGGGCAACACGCCCATGCCTGCCGTGATGATGTACCGGCTCGAGGGCTCGACCTCGCAGGTGTGGAATACGCAACGGGTCGAGTCCGCCACGTGTACGCTGTTCTTTGTCGAGCGAACCAGTTACGAGAATGACTCGGAGGAAAACGACAGGATAGTTCAACGCTGCAAACAGCACGCCGATGAGTGGATTAACTTCGTGCAGCACGGGGTCGAGTCGCCCCTTTGGTGTGACGACAGTGAAATAGAGTATGAACGCATTTATTTGCAATTCGAGGACGTATTTACAGGGATCGGCGTCCGGCTCCGGTTGACAGAAGTTCAAGGGGAGTGCTTCTACGACCCCTATTATGCGCGGTTGTATGGGCTGGAGCCGCCCCGGTTGTATATTCCTAAAAAGAAAGCGAAACGATGGAAAATCCCGAAGACTACATAAGGACAACGCTCGAGGCGGCGCGGGACGAAATCAAGCTCGCATTAAGGGGTCAAAAAGTGAACGCGCGCGGCATAAGCTCGGAGGGGTTCCGGGTTCGCTCCCAAGCGGGGAGGGTACAACTATACTACACCCGCGCGGAGGGGGCGGCGCCACTCGAAACGTTAGAGAGCGGACGACCGG
>Ga0192267_1092_pt1 | contig 13177 bp, 10 predicted proteins | sample Koala_Koa23_M3_FD_131260 | JGI IMG/M metagenome (GOLD analysis project Ga0192267, IMG submission 131260) | Enriched cells from koala feces incubated with labeled cellulose particles, San Francisco Zoo, California, United States - Koala_Koa2-3_M3 ...
GGTGACAGGTTTGTATAAATCCTCGTATCGGGACTCATTTCCGCTATTTTTTTTATGTAAATAAAATTGACCGCCGTCACCGTACCGTAGATTTCCGGAACCCTGTGGCCGTAGCGTAAGAGCGCCAGAGACAGTTCGAAGGAATCCGCGTTCAGCCACTCTCCGACCGCAAACGATGTCTCCGGATAACTGTCCGAAAAATCCCGTACTGCCTGCATGGCCTCATCGTAATAAACAGAGTCATCTATTTTTGTACCCAGTGCGGAGCCCAGCAGCCGATACTGATGCTGTATCTTGTCGATCTGATAGACACGTGTCAACTCCAGAGACGGTATCCCCAGCCGTTTGTGAAAATCATCTGCTGCGAGACGGCTTTCCGGATTCAGCACGATGTTGAAATTTGCCTCCGCCATGGACAGGTATTCCTCAAAATCACGGCAGCGGGAAATCTCGCGGATTTTCTGTATCCCCAACGTTTTCAATATCTCATACAGCTCGCAGCCGTCGTCATACGGCGCAAATTCACCGAGCAGATTCACGGCGCGCTGTTTTCTCTCCCGCTTTTCAAGCAGCTCATAAACCGTTTTCCGGACTGATGTCATCGGCGGAACACGTCCTTCACGCGTCAATGCGTACATATAGCAGGGCAGAACCGGAACCCCTGCATAGTCCGCCGCTTTCCGGCAGACACGTTCCATGTCCGTGCCGAGCAGTGCGTCCACACAGGTAATGCAGATCATCACGGCGGTCGGCTTAGTCTCCAGCGAATCAACGATCTCTTTCACCGCCTGCGAAATCCGGTTTAAATGACGGCCGGTCACGATATCCGTATCATCCTGCAGCAGATAGAAAAAACGGTCGCCGTATCCGCCGATCTGATCGAGCATCATCGTGTTCCTGCCGCAGCATCCCGGCGCCACGAGAAGCATCACAGAACCCGGAATGGCAAGACCCGCCCGTTTCACACCGAAGCCCTGCGCGCCCGGCGAGTTAAAAGCCAGCGTTGCCGGCGAACTGTAGATCAGATGCTTCGACGACTGCAGTTCATCCGGAATATTGTCTTTTCCACGCGCGGCAAGTTCCGCTGCGGTCATATAATAAATTTCATTGCTCATAATCATTTGCTCCAAAAACAGTACATTTTATTCTGCCTTCTGCAGATTTTCATCCCATAACTTCTGCGCCAGATCAAGATAAATCCGGCTGACCGGAAGCCCGGCATCCCCCTCAATCACCGTCTTTCCCTGATCCTCAAAACGAATAATATCCGGGCTTCTCGGAATATCTGCCACGATTTCCAGTTCATTCTCTCTGGCGAACACCGAAACCTTTTCATATTCATTCTCCACATTCCTGCGGTTTAAAATAATGCCGCGCACCGAGGCATAGCCGCGATCTTCAAAGTTCTTTACTGCCATATTGATATTGTTGGCGGCATAGAGCGCCATCTTTTCCCCTGATGTCACAATCAGAATATGCTCTGCATATCCCTCGCGGATTGGTGCGGCAAATCCGCCGCAGACAACATCTCCCAGCACATCATACAAAACCACATCCGGCTGATATGTCTCAAATAATTCCAGATCTTCCAGCAGGCTGAAGGTCGTGATAATCCCGCGTCCCGCACAGCCAAGTCCCGGCGTCGGACCGCCGGTTTCGATACAGAGAACACCGCCGAATCCCTCTTTTGCGATATCTGCCAGAGTCTCCGGCTCCTCATCATGATCCCGAATGTAATTCATGACCGGAAGCAGCGGATGTCCGCCCAGCAGATTAATGGTCGAATCCGCTTTCGGATCGCAGCCGATCTGAATCACCTTTTTCCCGAGAACCGAAAAAGCCGCCGCGAGATTTGCCGTGGTAGTCGATTTTCCGATTCCTCCTTTTCCATATATCGCAAGCTTCAGCATACTGTTATAATCCTCCATTGTCAGTTTCCATGTTTTATTTTAAACGACGAAAGGGTATGATTCACCGGGTCTGTCCGGCATCGTCAGTTTCACCGCAATCAGGTTCGGATTCACGCTGTCATACATCCGACCCGAAAATGCCTCATGCGGCAGCGGATAAAACTCCTGCCCGTCATGAACCAACGGACGATACAGCGGATCCGCGATCACTCCGTCGCATGTTTCAAGCAGCCTCATCAGATCGTCCTCCTCCGGGGCGTAAGTGTCCTCCGGCCGGAGCAGCTCTGAACCTGTATCCAGCGGACACAGGACATGCACCTTTATTCCGTATTCCATTTCAATCGCAGCTGCCAGTGAAGCACAATACACGCTCTCTCCGATGATGACGAGATGCTTCTTTGTATCAGTTCCTGCCCGCTGCATCATTCCATTCCGACCCGGCATGCGTTTTCCGTGAAACTCCGTCATTTGATACGCAATGCAATTTTCCGAAGAAACGGCAGCATTCCGTACCATATCTGCCAGACTTTCGGAAAACATCTCTCCAAAGGGGGTTCCCACCACATAGGGTGTTCCGAACCGTTCCCTCAATACTTTGGCTGCTGCCAGCCCAACAGCCGAAACTACCAGATTTACCTGTGCCTTTCCGGCCATTTGAACATCTTCCAAAGAACATCCCATGGACAGACAAATCCCGTTTTTCATATCATGATTCCCAATCCAACGCTGAATGGATGCCACACTTCCGTTCAGGGAGAAATCCAGCGGCGTGGCGCCGATGATATTTATGATACAACCGTCCGATTTCAGGTCCGTATATGATTTTACGATCGTTTCGTCGGTCCCTCTGTCCGCATAAGCCCGCACGATCTGCTCAAGAGCCATCGAAACACCGACGGTATAATCGTGCATTCCGTTTGCTGTAAAAGCAAAACCCGGGATTCCCGTTCTCCGGCTCACGATCTGCACAATCGCTTCCAGATCGGTACCAATCATATAAGGAATCGGCGCGCCGACCAGCGCGATGAACTTCGGATGAAGCTCCTGTGCTGTCTCGATCAGATCGTCGATCAGCTTGTCATCATCTCCCAGAATGGCCTCCGTCTCGGAAATAGCTGAGATATAAATCATACTGTCCATATCATACCAGCGCGGCTCGTCATGCGTCGTATAAGTCGAATTGCATCCGGAAGCATCGTGCATGACCACCATCCCGCCCAGTTCATACAGCGCGGAGCAGATACCGAACTCATCGGATGAATAGGTTGATGTTAATCCTGTCGCCTGTCTCATAAGCAGCTCTCACACCCGTATCCCTTTCTCTGAATGACCGTGCGTCTGTCCTTTTTATGCAAAAACGCGTCCTCCATCAGTTCCATGATCCGCGCGATACCGTCAAATCCGTAATAGCCGCCGCTCTCCGCCACATTCACAAAATGATCGGTTGCGGTAAAATAAGCCGCTTTCTGTCCGATGGCCAGAATTTTCTGTGATTTCGAAAATTCTACGCCGGGATTCCGGCAGGTTTCTGAGTCATGCAGAAACCGCATGGCCGGACGATTCGTAGACGAAATCACGATATCCGGATATGTTTTACGAATCCACTCAAAATTCTCCTGATCTTCCGGCAAAAAAGCATCCGCGTAAATCTCCGTCACATGGAACCCATATTCCAGAAGAAGCCTCACAAAACTCAGAATCCGAAACGTAAATGTGTAATCAACGGCAATCGGCGTCTTTCCGATCAGTTCCTTCGCATGTTCTATCGCCTGAACGGCCCGGTCCCGTTCAGCCGCGAAATCCGGTTTTCTGATCTGAAGTTTCTCCGCCAGCCTCTCATAATTCTGTTCCAGCTCCTCAAAATCATAGCTGAAAGTCAGATACAGATAATCCTGCCCCAGCCTTTTTTTCAGATCCTCCGCAGCCATCAGCGCCGCAGGCTCATAGACCAGATTCAGAGGAGCTTTTGCCATGTTCAGATAATCCTCAAAATCTCTGCAACGGTACAGATCCCGGAATTCATATCCGGCTTCTTCCACCATGCGAACCAGCTCCGATGACGGCGAGGTCTGTAAGTTGCTGCCGATCAGATTGACTTGCTTCGAATCAAAAGGCTGCGGTTCCCACATGCTGTACAGCTGAATCCGCATCTTCTGATCCGGTGTCAGGCCGCTCTTGCGCAGCGTGGGTATCATATAACAGTCGGTAAAACGAATCTCCGGAAACCGCTCCCGCAAAACCGAAAACACGAGGTTCTGATCATATGCGAGGAAAAAATGCTGACAGCTGATAAAAATCAAAATTGCCTTCGGCCGATAACGAAGCTTATGAATGATGTCCGTTACGCCTTCAATCATCAGTTCCTCCATCCCCCCGTCCAGCACATTTTCCTCGCGGATCTGTATGGAAGAATAACGGTCAAGGGCGTTCATCTCCGCCGCGGTCAGCACAACGCCGCGCAGACAGCCGAGCGCGCAGACAAAAATCTGATGCGACTCCGGAATCAGCATGCCGGTGTGAACGATATTCCATGTGCCCCGCGCAGGCGAGCTGTATTCAAGCCCCTCATGAAACGGAGCCGGAAAATGCGCTTTGGCCATTGTTGTCTTTACGCTTTTTAAATTGTCTGACTCTCCGACACGCTTCAGCAATTTGATATCCTCCTGAGATAACAATACAATCCTCTCTTTTGCCGCTGTATTACAATTTACCTTCCGTCAGCAGTTCATGTATATGTATGAGCCTCCGTCGATCACATGACTGCGCGAGCCAGACGCATATAACTCTCCGCCATCTCACTGTCCGGATACGCCTCCATCAGAGTCATTTTTCTCTCGTCTGCGTCCTGTACCAGTTCGGAAAATTCGATGGTTCCCGTAATATTCGTCTGAAAATCATCGCATAATTCCATGACCTTCTCCGTCTCGCGCTTTACATTGCGCCGATTTAAGATGACGCCGCCCAGTGAAGCATAACCGCGTCCCTGAAAATTTCGAATCGCGGTCGCGATATTCGCAGCCGCATAAATGGACATATTCTCACCGGAAGTGACAATATACACCTCATCGGCATACCCGCTCCGCATCGGCATGGAAAATCCCCCGCAGACCACATCACCCAACACGTCATAAAACACAATATCCGGTTGATATGTCTCATAAATTCCTTTCACCTCAACTTTTTCCAAAGCGGTAATAATGCCGCGGCCCGCACAGCCCATGCCCGGAATCGGGCCGCCCGCCTCCACACAGATCACATCCGCATAACCGATTCGGACGATCTCTTCTGCGGAAAAATCATTTTTCTTCCGGCGGAATGTCTCCAATACGGTTGGCAGCGGTTCCCCATGACGCAGCGTAATGGTAGAATCCGCCTTCGGATCGCAGCCAATCTGCATCACACGATATCCCTGACGTGATAAGGCAACTGCCATATTGGAGACAATCGTAGATTTCCCGATGCCGCCCTTTCCGTATACCGCAACTTTTTTCATGAAACTTCTCCTCGTAATAATAAATGTTTCACAATACCATGAGCAGCGTCCCGGCACACAGGCATCTGTGAACGCCGATTGCCTCATAATCATCACGATTCATGAGCGTCTACAGTTTCTCATACAGATACGGAAACACTTCCACGCTTCTCTTTAAAATACCCTTCAGATACGCGATCATGACCCCGTAATTTGTAAACGGCACGCCCTGATCGAGCGAACATTTCATCCGGTATTTCATCTCACGCTCATTCAGCATGCATCCGCCGCAGTGAATAACCATTTTATATTTCGATACATCGTCCGGAAACTCAGTACCTGAGGTCGTCTCAAAACGAATATCCTTTCCTGTATATTGTTTCAGCCACCGGGGAAGCTTCACCGTTCCGATATCATCACACTGCCGGTGGTGCGTACATCCCTCGGAAATCAGAACCGTATCATCATCCCGCAGTTCGTCCACCGTACGGACGCAATCTACAGCCGCGTTCAGAAAACCCTTATATCTCGCCATAAGAATAGAAAATGACGTCAGAAGGATGTCATCCGGAACAACACGCGCCACCTCCTCAAAAGCCTGACTGTCCGTAATCACGATTGACGGTTTCTTTCCGGTGTTTTTCAATGTCTCTGCCAGTCCGTTTTCCTTCACGACCAGCGCCGTAGCATCCGCCTCCAGAACATCGCGGATCGTCTGCTGCTGCGGCAGAATCAATCTGCCTTTCGGCGCCGCGGAGTCAATAGGAACGACCAGAACGACGAAGTCCCCCGGAGAGATCAGGTCGCCGACAATCCGCAGCCGCTCATCTTCCATGACCACCGATCTGCCGATCAATTCTTTCAATTCATAAATACCTTCTTTGTAAAGGGCGCTCACATAAATTTCATTATCAGCTGGCGCCGGATGCCCGTCGATCAGATCCAGCTTATTGTAAACGACAACATACGGAATCTCCTTTTCTGTAAACAGCGTAATCAGTTCCTCGTCACATCTCTGTTTGCCCTCCGCGGCATCCACGATCAGAACCGCCACATCCGTCTTGTTGAGCACCTGCCGGGTCTTTTTGACGCGAAGCTCGCCCAGACTTCCTTCATCGTCAAATCCGGGTGTATCAATGATCACAACCGGACCCATGGGCAAAAGTTCCATGGATTTGTATACAGGGTCTGTCGTCGTTCCCTTCATTTCCGACACGACCGCGAGATCCTGTCCGGTCACCGCGTTTACCACACTGGACTTACCTGCGTTCCTTCGTCCGAAAAAGCCGATATGAAGCCGGTTTGCGGACGGTGTACTGTTCAATCCCATACTTGCGCCTCCTTTTCATATAAAACAAAAAGCCCCTGTGCCCAAAACGGGTACAAGGGTAGCATAGATGCTGCTTTTACCGAAACGAATCCGGCTGTTTCTCAGCCGCATCCATACGATAAAAAACAGATAATTTCTGCCATGATCACTTGTCTTCCCCTTCAGGTCTGTTCCTTATGGTCAGATGAATGACTTCGGTCATATATATCTATACTAATATCTAACGCCGGAGTTTGTCAACACAAACCCCGGCGTTTTACAATAAATAATTCTCTTTATATCAGCAAATTTTCATCATCAGCGAAAAGCCGAATAAACTGCTCCGTTTGACATGCCGCCGCGCAGAAGCGCCATCTCTTCCACAGTCACAAGCTGGTAACCTTTGCTGATCAATCCAGGGATAATCGTCAGGGATGCTGTAGCCGTAGCACTGTATAAATCATGCATAAGGACAATATCACCATCCTGCACATGATTCAAAACCGCGCTTACCGTAGATGCAGAATTTCTGGTTTTCCAATCCAGCGTATCTATGGACCATAAGATAATCGGCATTCCGACGGTGTTTCTTACGGTAGAGTTATGGGAACCTCCCGGCGGTCTCATAACCGTCGGCGAAACACCCGTAACATTTTTCACCGCGGTGTTTGTAGCGCTGATCTGATTTTGAATCACAGACGCACTCACACTCGTCAACGTTGTATGATTATATGTATGGTTTCCGATCTGACAACCAAGACTGTACGCCCGCTGCACGATGCTGCTGTAGGTGCCGACACGCTCACCGACCACAAAAAATGTCGCTGTACTGTTATATGTTTCCAGTATATCCAGAATCGTCGATGTATATTGCGACGAGCCGTCATCATAAGTCAACGCTACCATCTTCTGATTCCCGTAAACCGTCCTATATAATACACCGCTGGTGTTATAATAATAAATATTACCGTTTTTTACAATTCTTCCCGAAGTGATCAGCGGCGTATCTTTATAATATCCGCTGTTTGCTCCGGGTACCGCAGCTGTCTTCGGAACCAGACGTATCTCAATAGATTCAATCCGATAAGAAATTCCTGTCGTGCCGGCCGTCTGACCGTTTTTCGCCCATCCCAGCCAGCCGTATTTCTCTACGTAAACACGGTACCAAACATCACAGTAGTTTGCAATATCGCCGCTCAGCCTGATCTCAATTGCTTCCATACGCCTGGAAAGCCCCGTTCTCATCTTTCTTCATCAATACAATCTGAATGGCTTCCATACGTTTCGCCTGTCCGGTTGTTCCGAATACGGCTCCATCAGCCACTGTTGCCAGATCGCCATCGCTCTGCAGATGGCCGGAATAAAGAATCAGATTTCCCGTCTCTTCTTCATACTGTTCCTCCGACTGTTCTGTCTCTGTTCCATTCGATTGATCAGCTTGCACTTCATTCTCCGACTCTGTATTTTCCGGTACAGATGCATACTCCGAATCCTGTGCAGCCGCCGCGTAACCCGGAATCATGGTTAAGGACAATACAATAGCCAGTAAAAACGCCATCCAACGACCTTTCCCTTTTTTCATAACTGGTTTCCCCCTTCTCTTAAGCAAAATGATACTATAAATATACTATATCCGTCGAAATTATGCCATAAAAACCTGTTAAAATCACAATCACAATTTACAGACCCTGAATGATAAAAAAGAAGGACTTATATACTGCTTTGCAAATACTTACAATATTTCATTTTCTGCAAGAACATGAATAATATTTTTGTGTTTCACACCATCTCTTTCCTGTAATAGCGGATCCAACGTAAGCAGATATTTCGGATAATTGTCACGAATCTGGTAAAATGGTCTGTATTCACGTTCCTCTGTCTCCCTTTCAGCGATTGTCATAGCTACCTGAATGTAACGATAATCATTTGTTCTTCGAACAATAAAATCACATTCTAATTTCCCAATGCGTCCTACACTGACCGAATAGCCGCTGTTTCTCAGATAAAGATAAACAAGATTTTCAAGAGCCGGGCCATAATTGATGCGGTTATCGGTTACCGTCATAAAATAAATACTCAGGTCGGCAAGATAATATTTCTGTTCACCGGCCAGAGATTTTCTGGATTTACAGTCAAATCTCGGACATTTATATATAATTTTCGCATTTGTTAAGATTCCTATATAACGCCTGATTGTTTCTTTTTTGATCGGTGTTTTTTCCACTTTATTAAAATAATCAAATAACGTCTGCACACTGAATGTTGACCCGAAATTATTGATAATATAGCTCTGTACCCTTTCAAATACCGAACGATTTCGAATCTTGGCGTTCGTTTTGATATCTTTATTAAATATCTCTTCAATGACACTCTTTGTATAAAAACGTCTTGCCTCTGCATCAGGAAACTGCAAAGCTTTTGGAAATCCGCCGTTAATCAGATATTCGTTAAATTCTACATTTTTATCTGCACTGACAGCCATGCCCAAATGTCGTTTCATCCCCATATACTCAGAAAAATCCAATGTGAATATTTCGAATTCAAGGTATCTGCCGGTCAGTTTCGTTGCAATCTCGCCGCTTAGCAAATACGAATTGAACCCAGTCAGAAAAACAGAAATATTCCCCTCCGTATTAAACGCATTAATCGTCTCCTCAAAATCTTTGACGTTCTGTATTTCATCAATAAACAGATATTTAAAATCATCATCCAGAATCAACGAATCTATTCTGCTTTCAAGCTGAGCAGGTGTCCTGATTGACATATTTGATCTATTGTCAAGATCCAGATAAATGATGTCCTTATCTGCTACTCCCGATTCTGTTAATTCCTCTTTTATCATCTGCATAATACAGGATTTGCCTGATCGACGTATGCCGCTGATCACTTTAATCATGTCTGTCTTATAAAAAGGCCTGATTTTAGAAAGATATTTTTCCCTCTTAAACAACATATGAATAACCCCCTGTTTATGTTATCATTATTATAACACTGATTATTAAAAATGCAAGTTAAGGGGGTTATTTTATTATTTTTTTCGAAACCAACACCGTTAACATACCATTTTTGACATATTCGAGAGTTTGACAGTTGAATATCCTCAAAACTCAGTTCTTATGAAGCTTTATCACCTGTATTATCGCCCTCATTGTGTACCGCTATCTGAAAAAACGACTGGATGTTTACTACATCAAAGGAGATTATCCCTGCAAAAAATGAGAAACATTTGCGCCCAGGCCAAAAATCCCGTGACATAACGTGCGCGGCGAGAATTTGAAAATGGCTCAAGAATGCCTTAAAACCGCCATTCCTGAGCCGTTTTTTATCTTCTAAGTGTCAAAAATCGGATATTAATATCTAACGTTGGAGTTTGTCAATCATTTTTTCTTTTATCTGCCTCAGAACACCAGTATCTTTCGAGACAGTCGCTGATTTCCGGTAAACGCGTTTTGCTGACAGGAATCACTGTCCCGTCATCCAGCATTATACTGCCTCTGTTCAGACTTTTTACATGGTGCAGATTGACCGCCTGTCCCCTGTTCAGCAAAACAAACGAATGACATCGCGCCTCCTCCATCGCTGTTTCCATGGAAATTCTCTTCCGGAACCGCTGATCCGCAGTACAGAACTCCACATATTTACTGTTTTTTCCTTCTGAATGATCAGCAGATCGGCATAATCCACCTTCTCCTTATTCATACCTTCCTCGAAAATGATAAAATCAGGATGCTTCTTTCGCCGTCTGTCAACCACACGAATATCATATTCGGGAAGCTCCGGTTTATTCACTTTGCAATTGTGTACCCCAGATGCCCGTTGTGCGGAAAAAATCGCCCCGACCACGCGCCCCGGTTCATCCCAGCGCGGATCCTGCGTCTCTTCATGCAGATATTTCAGAAATACAAATATGCTGCCGTTTTTCACCTGATACTGCAGCCTCACCAGAATGTCGTTCTGTTCCTCTTCATCAAAATTCTGCAGATATTCCGCCGCCTTATGGTAATTTCCGCAATTGATTTCCCGAAGCAACTCTTCCGAAACTTCGGGTTCCCGGATATCTATATCTGGCAGAATCCTTTTATTCTGCTGCATGATCCAGAGAGCAGACAAATTGTCAGGTTCCTCCTGCAGGATTTTTGTCACCAGATCAAAGCACTCATCTTCATACCTGTTCCCTCCGCATAGCAGGTCGATGGCCCGGTCAGAAACACACAGACGTTCTGTTTTGCTTCCGACGGCCATATTGTTATTCCGCAAAACATTTTCCTGATATACGCTCATCAGATCATGTACAAACAACGAGATACTCCTATGTCGGGTATCATAGGCCATTTTCAACAGCATATCATATCGCTTCTGTTCTTCCATATCCAGAAAAAATACTCTGGCACGCCGGAATTTCCCCTCCATAATCTCGGTCAGCAATTCCTTCGGCACCGACTCACCCGCCAACTGCAAATCAGGCAATGCACGGCCGTTTCGCTTAAAGACACGCAAAGCCAGGTCATTCTGGGGTTCTTTTCGTACCACTACGGATGCGATTTCCAGGGCTTCCTCATCATCCACAAGCTTTTCCGGAATTTCCCAGAAAAACAACAGACCTTTCCATACTTTATATATGCGATCCTGCGCTGCAGCTCTTTTCAAAAGATTCCCCTGCTGCAGCTGTTTTTGTGAAGCATATGTCTGCTCCCGTGCCAGCCGTTCTCTATGATGAAACAAAGCGACAGAATAACCGCCTTCCATCCAGCACATTGCTATCTCTGCAATCGTTTCAGCCATTTCCAGCCATTTCATTTCGCCGGTATTTTCATACATGTACCTTGTAAAACTATATACGCACAAGCTATCTGTATCACAGGCCATGCCCACCAGTTTACCGCACAAATCTCTGTCTGTACAGAACCGCGCTGCTGTCTCATAATCTCCCTGTATCAAAGCGTAAAAGAAGTCTTTGTTCTTTACCTTTTTGCATGGCGTCTGTTCAATACATTGCAGTTCTTCCATCAGGGCAGTGACCGGCTGATTCTCCGGTTCAGCCTCGAGAAGCTGTCTGCAGTGAAACAAAGCGACGAAAGCTCCTCCCCTGAGCCATGTCAGACCGCGCCGGGCGACAGAAATGGCAGTGAGCAGCCACTTCCTCTCCCCTGTCTTTTCATACATATATCGGACAAAGCTGTAAATGGATATATTTCTCGTTTCTGAAGAGATTTTGACAAAATAATCCCATAACTCCTCTTCCTCTAAATCCAGCAAATAAGATTCCGTCTCCTGATATTTGCCTTCATTAAGTTTCGTCATAAACTCTGACATTCTGTCTTCATTATGATTCATCTGCAATTCACCCAGGCATCTCCCATTTGAAATGTTCCATTATTGTCTATGTGATACTTTACAGTAACATCAATTATGTGATCATATTATCTGAAATAATACTTCATCTATGGAGTATATCACAAAAAATATGCTTTTCAATATGTTGTCCTCTAAATCACAATTTACAGACCCTGAATTATAAAAAAAGAAGAACTCATATACCGCTTTGCAAATACTTACAAGATCTCATTTTCTGCAAGCACATGAATAAGATTTTTGTGTTTCACACCATCTCTTTCCTGTAACAGCGGGTCCAACGTAAGCAGATATTCGTTAATATGCGTTCTCCTGACCTCAAAATGTTGCAACCGGCATCTGAATTTCACTGCGCCGACTGTCAAAATGTGCTTTTTCCTGTATCATATTTGTGACGATAATATGATGTTTCTGATATCCCGGAAAATTTTTCTCCAGTATCTCCCTGATCTCTTCCGTATGATTCCCGAACGGAGCAAGCGTAATCTGCATACACAGACAGGACGAGGGCGGCAGGCGTATAATCCGCTCATCTTCCCGGTCTGGCTGCAGAACCTGCATGGCGAAACGAATGTCCGGATGGTCCTCGCCGGGATGGAGAATAATGTTGACTGGGAATACGGGCGACATATTTTTTTCCTGCGCCTCCTGAAAGAGATCAAAAGAAGGACGATTTCCCCGGCTCGTCACTTTCGATTCGTGCGGGAACGGAGCTTCAAGAAAGAACCGCTCACCGATATTTCTGGTATATACACCGGATAATCCGCTGTATTTCTTATTTTCCTCCATACTGTTCATCGTCTGCTGCAAAAGCTCCATCATAATCTGCATATGTGCAATCTTCTCCCGCATCGCTTCCTGACTGCGCTGAAGCAAATCTCTGTAATGCATATATCCGTCGTCATCCACATAATTTTTCAGATCTTTCAGCGGAATGTCGAGATTAATGCACAGAAGGATGGTATCAAGCGTATTGAGCTGTTCAGGCAGGTAATAACGGTATTTTGTATTTGGATCGATATAGGCCGGTCTGAGAATGTCCAGCTTTTCATAATAACGGAGGGAGCCGATACTGACACCCCGGAGTTTCGCAAATTCACTGATGGTAAGATATGTTTTTTCCATTATATGTAC
>Ga0192267_1095_pt1 | contig 12938 bp, 10 predicted proteins | sample Koala_Koa23_M3_FD_131260 | JGI IMG/M metagenome (GOLD analysis project Ga0192267, IMG submission 131260) | Enriched cells from koala feces incubated with labeled cellulose particles, San Francisco Zoo, California, United States - Koala_Koa2-3_M3 ...
AATGATCAGAAGTGGGCGTATGGATGCTACAGTTATCGGAGCCATACAGATAAATGAAGCGGGAGACCTGGCAAATTGGGCTTTGCCGGGCAAAGGTGTTTTAGGACCAGGGGGAGCAATGGATCTGGTCGTTGGAGTAAAAGAGGTGATCGTTGCGACATCTCATACGGCAAAAAATGGCAGGCATAAACTGGTAAAGGATTGTACTGTGCCGCTGACTGGGCGGAAAGTAGTTAATACTTTAGTCACAGAATATGCTGTATTTAAGTTTAAGGACGGAATGATGTTTTTACTGGAACATACTTCTGATGTTACATTGGAAGAAATTGCAGCAATGACATCTGCTCATTATGAGCTGGCTGAAAAAATTAGTATAAGGGAGGTATAGATATGCTGCAGCCGGTAGTCATAGATGGAATCAGGACGCCTATAGGAAAACTGAACGGAGCAATGAAGGACATACAGCCGGAGGAAATTGCTGCCTTTTTGTTGCAGAAAATATGTGAACGTAGTCATTTTGATATCAGACTTCTGGATGCAGTAATTTTAGGGCAGGCAAAGCAGAGCAGCGACCAGCCTAATATTGCAAGATTAGCTGCATTGATGACAAAATTTCCGCTTGAAGTACAGGCTTATACAGTACACAGACAATGTGGTTCTGGTATGCAGGCTGTCCAGAATGCGGCACAGGAGATTATGTGCGGCTATGCTGACTTCGTTTTAGCTGGTGGTATCGAAAGTATGAGTAATGCCCAATATTATCTCAGAGAGGCACGGAGGGGTTATGCAGTAGGTAACGGGATTTTGCTGGATCCTAATACCGAAAGTCAGCCACGGTCACAGCCTGCTGACCAGTATGGAGTCCTGACAATGGGTATGACTGCAGAGAATATTGCTGAAAAATATGTTATCAGCAGAACGGCACAAGATTATTTTGCCTGCGAAAGTCAGGAAAAAGCTCAGGCTGCAATAAAAAGCGGACGCTTTGATGATGAGATTGAACCTTTGCCAGTAAAAAAGAAAAAAGAGATTTTGATGTTTGCTGCTGATGAGCATCCACGTTTGTCAACGATAGAAAAACTTGCAGAATTGAAGCCTGCTTTTAAAAAGGACGGCAGCGTAACGGCAGGCAATGCATCAGGACGAAATGACGGTGGAGCCATGTTGCTGATTGCTGAAGAAAGTGCGGCTGCAAAGGCAGGGTTAAAGCCTATGGCTAAAATAATCAGCCAGGCTTCAATAGGTGTTTCGCCGGCATATATGGGAATGGGGCCTGTGCCTGCAACAAGGTTGGCACTGAAAAGGGCAGGGCTAAGGATCGAAGATATTGGACTGATAGAAATCAATGAAGCATTTGCAGCACAATCATTAGCGGTCATACAGGAGCTGGAAATTGATCTGACCAGGGTCAATGTAAATGGCGGTGCAATTGCTCTGGGGCATCCGATTGGTTGCTCTGGAGCAAGGATTTTAGTAACTTTATTGCATGAAATGCAGAAAAGACAGGTAAGATATGGCTTGGCTACTTTATGTATTGCTGGAGGGCTAGGATCAGCTACGGTTTTAGAGCTGGTGTGAATGAAAAAGAAAATGGGAAAAGGAGGCGGATTTTTATGAAGACTGTAACAAAGTTCTGTCTGAAGATGGTGCAGAATTATCTTCCGGATGCTTTTATTTTGGCTATTCTCTTAACATTTGTTGTATTTTGCGGCGGAATGTTTTTAATGAACAAGAGTGCTCTGCAAATGATAGAATATTGGGGCAGAGGGTACTCATCGATGTTTGTTTTTGGGATGCAGATGGTTTTAGTTTTATTGACAGGTTATGTACTGGCATTGACACCTTTGGCTAAAAAGATTTTGAACAAGGTAACAGGTATTCCTAAAACTCCACAGCAGGCTCTTGGGTTGACTGCATTAGTATCTATTGCGTCTTGCTATATAAACTGGGGATTTGGGCTTGTTATAGGTGCAGTTCTTGCGAAAGAGGTAGGCAAAAAGGTTAAAGGCCTGCATTTTCCGCTGTTGGTAGCTGCGGCTTATGGCGGTGAGATTATTCGCGGGCCGTCTTCTTCGATTCCGCTTGTTTCAGCAACACCAGGCAATTTTATGGAGAAGCTCGGACTGCCACTGACACCGGTTGGTGATACGCTGTATTCTTACTGGAATCTGGTAATGACGGCTATCATCGTAATTATGCTGTTTATCGTGTATTTTAATATGAAACCTCCTGCTAATGAAATAGTGGAATACAGTGAAAAAGAACAAGAAAAACCAGATATAAGAATTGCTAAAAAAGATATGACATTTGCCGAAAGATTGGAAAATGCTTATTGGCTCAACGCTTTGTTTGGTTTGTTCCCATTGATTTATCTGGGAGCTAATTTTTCTAAGATTGGTTTTGACCTGAATTTGAATTTGGTCATTTTGATTTTTTTTAACATTGGGTTTATATCTGCACAGCAGTCCTAACGGCTTTTTAAAGGCTGTGGCACAGGGAATCGGTGCCAGCCGCGGTATTATTTTGCAATTTCCGCTTTATGCTGGTATGTCGGGGATGATGACTGCTTCTGGTCTGGTTGATATGATTTCCATGTGGTTTGTGGAAATTTCTACAGCACATACCTTCCCTCTTTATACATTTTTATCGGCAGGGCTGGTAAATATTTTTATTCCTTCCGGAGGCGGGCAATGGGCTATCCAGGGACCAATCATGATGAAGGCTGCTGAGGCATTGGGGGCGAACATTCCGCAGACAATTATGGCTTTTGCTTGGGGAGATGGCTGGACTAATCAGATTCAACCGTTTTGGGCATTGCCGCTTTTAGGAGTTGCGGGATTATCGGCGCGTGATATTATGGGATATTGCGTTATTTGGACAATTGTTTCCGGCGTTATCATCAGTGGAACTTTTGTAATACTTAGTTTTATGTGAATGATTAATGGAAGATTTGATAATCTTGAGGCTGCTTTTATAGTTGCCTCAAGATTTTTTTACCGGAATGAAAAATAAGGCGCTGGTTTAAAATCAAGAAGGTTTTACGATGGGTAAAGTTCAGCTTTTTAGTATAACAGTTTTTGAAATCTTTGGATTTGCTAAAAAAATAACTAAATAGTAAAATCGTAATCAGGATATTCTGGAGAAAAAGAAATATATGGCATTAGAAAAGAAGGTGAGATAATGTCCAAGAAAATGGTGACCTTAAATGAATTATTGGAAATCAAAGATTTTGCCGAACGTGTGACATTGGTTAATAAGCATGGGAACTTAAACAATCAGATAACACATGTAACAATTATGGAAGGGCCTGATTTGCACGAATGGGTAACAGGAGGTGAGTTTGTTTTAACTACCTGGTATGCCTTCAGTAAAAGTCCTGACCTGCAGGAAGATGGTTTTAAAAAGCTTGCTCCGCGAATATCAGCGATAGGTATCAAAACAGGCCGTTTTATCAATAAGATCCCGCTGAAAATACTGCAGTTGGCAGATCAGTACCGGCTGCCGGTATTTGAAGTGAAAACTGCAGTCAAGTTTAGAGAACTGGTGCAGACAATCACTTCTGAAATCCAGAATTATCAAACCAATATGTTGATTGAAGTAGAAAAAAACTATCAAAAACTTATTCATACTTCACTGAATTCAGATGATCTGGCTTCGCTGGTGAATGTTTTGGGAAATCAGCTTCACAAGAATTGTTTTTGCCTGAATCATGAAGGGAAGATACTTGCTTCCTGGAGCAGACGAGGTACTCGTAAACAGGATTTTCTTGATTGGACAGAAAAAATTAAAACTGGTTTTAATGAAAGAATATATACTGATGCGGGCTTTTTTATCAATGAGCTGCATATTTTCGAATGCTATGCCCGTAGTCAGCTTATTGGGAGGTTTATTATTGTTGCTGAGGGGCAGTTAACGGAAAAAGAACGGTTGATTGGGCAACAGGGAGCTTCTTTTTTAGCCATCAAGCTGTGGGACCATTATGAAACGCTGCAGAAAACAGTGGAACGTTTTTGGAAAGAAATAAAAAATGGTGAAATCAAAAGTGGAGAAGTTATTGCTGAAAAGCTTGCTAATCTGGGATTTGTGCAGCAAAAAGCATATAATTTGATTTTATTTTCTAAAGGAAGCCATAATATAAGCAATTATTTGATTGATAGATTTTTAATTGAAGAGGAAAAATTTTATATCTTGTTATGCAGCAGTAAAGAAGCTCTTACGAGCATTAATATATTCAAAAAATATAATAAGGAACAGAATAAAATAGCTGCAGCTGTAATATCTCCTGAATTTACAGAACTGGAGCGAATTAAAGAGCATTATGAGATGTCGGTAAACGTTATCAGACTTTTATATAAATTGCATATTTCAGGAGTACGTAAGGCTGAAGAATGGCTGCCGTTCAGTTTGCTGATGCACTGCCGCAATACTTCGGAGTATAATTTTATTAAGACGACGGTGCTTGATAAACTGCAGGAATATGACAGACGCTATCAATCGAGCCTTTTGGATACACTTTCAGCGGCTTTGCGGGAAAACAGTTTAGAGGATGCAGCTGAAAGACAGCATATACATATTAATACTCTACGTTATCGGTTGGGGAAAATCAAAGAAATAACACAAAAAAATTATTTTAAAATGACAGACCGTTATTTTTTGCTGCTGTGTATTATGATCCAGAGAATGGAACATGAGCAGTTATGAAAATATATGAAAATAACAGGGCCGAAATTTTGGCCCTGTTATTTTTGTATACTTTTAAAAATATTTATGACCGGAAGCAGGGATTTTGCATAAAATAGCGTATACTATATAAATATAGGAAAAATTAATGTAAGTTCGGAAGGGTGTGAGGACAATTTCTTTAAGTAACAGACAAAAACGTATTGCCGAGATCGTGCGCCAGGATGGGCCGGTCACGGGCGAACATATTGCTGAACGTCTGAATGTAACTCGTGCGGCTTTACGATCAGATCTGGCGATTTTAGTTATGGGCGGTATTTTAGATGCGCGTCCTAAAGTTGGTTATTATTTTACCGGCAAGAATACGCTGGGAATGTTGATGGAAGAAATTTCCGGCATCCTTGTACGTGATCTGCAGTCTGTGCCTGTAGCAGTCAATCAGGATAAAAGCGCCTATGAAGCTGTTGTAACTATGTTCCTGGAGGATGTAGGGACAGTATTTGTTCTTGATGAGGCTGGTCTTTTGGTAGGGGTGGTATCGCGTAAAGACTTGCTTAAAGCTGCTATCAATAATGGCAGCGATCTGCGTGAAATTCCTGTTGTAATGGTGATGACACCACTGTCTAAACTTATTGTAGTCAAACAGGAAGATTCTGTAGCTTCGGCAGCACGTAAAATTATTGATAATGAGATTGATTGTCTGCCTGTTATTAGATGTGTGGGCGAGGATAAGCGCAGTTACGAAGTAGTGGGACGTATCACTAAAACGAATTTTACCCGTCTGTTAGTGGATCTGGCAGAGGGCAAAGGAGGCAATTATCATAGCTAAATTACCGATTATCTATGCAGTTTCTGATTCTATTGGTGAAACCGCTGAGTCTGTTGTAAAGGCTACTACCAGCCAATTTGTACAGGAAAAATTTGATGTGATCCGTGTTCCTTATGTTAAAGATAAGGCGCAGGTTGAAAAGGTTATTGAAGAGGCTAAGGAAAATAATGGTATTATCTGTTATACCGTAGTTTCACCTGAATTGCGTGAACATATTGCGCATAAAGCAATGGAGCATGATGTAGAGGTTGTTGATGTTTTAGGACCGATGCTTAAGGCTATTGAAAAAACTTCCGGACTGCTGCCTAAAAACCAGGCCGGATTGATCCATGCTTTAGATCATGAATACTTTAAACGTATCGAAGCCGTAGAATTTGCTGTTAAATATGATGATGGCAAAAATCCTTTGGGACTGGCCAAAGCAGATGTTGTTATCATAGGTGTTTCAAGAACTTCTAAAACTCCGCTCAGCATGTACTTGGCACACAAACAAATAAAAGTTGCCAATGTACCGCTGGTACCGGAAATCATGCCTCCTGAAGAATTATTTAAAGTTCCTCCGCATAAAATCATTGGCCTGCTTATTGATCCGTTTAAACTTAATGAGATCCGCAGCGAACGTTTGAAAACTATGGGACTGACAGATGGTGCCGCTTATGCTGATGTTAAACGGATTAATGAAGAGCTTGAATATGCAAAAGGTATTATGCGTCGTCTGCATTGTACTATTATCAATGTATCTAACCGTGCGATCGAAGAAACAGCAGGTATGATCTTAGAGTATGTGCAGAAAAATAAAGACCGCCGCTAAATAAAAATAACCCTCGCTTAAGCGAGGGTTATTTAAACTGTAAAACTAATTTACAAAAACTTTTTCACGGACATTGTAAATGACTTCGCCATTTTTAGGTTCACCGTTGACGATTACATTACCGTTAAAAACAGCATTTTTTGTGCTCCAGTTAAAGCTGCCGGTATCGGCGCTGATGATCATATCACCTTGAGTAAAGTTCATATTACCTGCTACGTAGGCAGTTTTTTCTTTACCGTATACATCGACTGTATCACAATCGAAGGTGATATCTCCTTCGCGCAGGGTAATATTACCTTGTCCATGTACCTCAAGTTTATACATACTTACCTGTGCGGCATCGCCGGTGATGATTCTGTCACCAATTTCAACATGGACGTTGCCCTGCAGATCATAAACTCCTGTAAAAGGGTTAAAAGTTTGTTTATCACTGGTTACCTGCGGCTCTGCCAGACAAATTGCAGGAACTAAGAGCAACAGTAAAACAAAGATAAAAATTTTTTCATTCAGTTCACCTCACATGAGTAATTATATTACTTAATGTGCCTGGTGACAATGCTTGAAAGTGAAATAAAGGTGAAGAATAATGTTATCAGTTAGAGAAATAAGCGAGAATATAGAACAGGAAACACTGGCGCCCTGGGCGGCTAAAAGTTCGCAGGCAGTACGTGATAGTGAGGAGGCTGCCGATGATCTGCGCACGGCTTTCCAGCGTGATCGGGACCGGATCATCCACAGTACTCCTTTTCGTAAGTTAAAACATAAAACACAGGTATATTTATGTCCGGGTGATCATTACCGTACGCGTCTTACTCATAGCATGGAAGTGTCGCAGATTGCCAGGACTATTGCCAGAGCATTGAGATTAAACGAGGATCTTACAGAAGCTGCTGCTTTAGGGCATGATCTTGGGCACACTCCTTTTGGACATGCAGGGGAGCGGGCAATTAATTCTTATACTGGACATTTTAAACATAATGAACAGAGCCTTCGTCTCGTAGAATTGTATGGGCGGAAGGGGAAAGGGCTGAATCTGACCCGTGAAGTTCGTGATGCTATTGTTAACCATACAGGCAGTACGATGCCAAAGACGCTTGAAGGGCAAGTGGTGCGGCGTTGTGATCGTATCGCTTATCTGTGCCATGATTTCGATGATGGATGCAAAGTTGGCATCATCGGTCCTGAAAAATTGCCAGGTATCGTCGCTATGCGCTTAGGAACAGAACCAAGCCAGATATTGGATGTGCTTGTTCATAATATTGTGGAGTTATCACTGAATCAGCCGCAAATTATTATTGATAAATATTATGAAGAAGCTGTTGAAGAATTTCGCAATTTTATGTTTGATTATATTTACTGTTCGCCCCAGCTGACGGTTGAACATAACAAGGCAGAACATGTTGTTAGGACTCTTATGGATTTATATATGGAGTATCCGCAGCTGTTGCCAAGAGAATATGGGGAACTGGCAGATCGTTTCGGATTGCAGCAGACTGTAGTCGATTTTGTGGGTGGACTGACAGATGCAGGAGCTGTGCAGCTATTTAATAAACATTACATTCCCATAATATAAACTTGTCGTAATGCTAAAATTATCTACCGTTAAAAAGAGGATTTTTTTGTTAAATATTGAATATAATAAATCAGATGGTATTCGAGGTGACAGGAGCAATAATTATGAGTGGTATGTTTGATGATTTTAAAGAGCAGGTTCGCTCCCAAGCTAATATCGTCGAGATAATTTCTGAATATGTACCGCTAAAAAAGCGCGGCGGCAGTTTTTGGGGCTGCTGCCCTTTCCACGGAGAAAAAACACCGTCCTTTTCCGTAACGCCGGACAAGAACTTTTTTTATTGTTATGGCTGTCATGTTGGCGGTGATGTTTTTACCTTTGTGATGAAAATGGAAAATTGCACGTTCCCAGAGGCTTTAAAGCTTCTGGCAAATAAATTGGGTATTGCTGTTCCTGAAAAGGAAAAGACTAAAGCTGAACTGGAACGTGAGAAACAGGCAAAACAGGTTATTGCCGCTAATGAACTGGCGACGCGTTTTTTTCAGGCCTGTTTGACGAAGACTGATTATGGAATTAAAGCACAGGAGTATCTCACAGGACGCGGCATTACACCTGAGATTATCGAGCGGTTTTCAATCGGGGTGGCACTGCCGAACTATAACGCATTGCTTTCAGCACTTGGAAAACGTGGATGTAGTGCTGGACTGTTGGTGCAGGCCGGGCTGGCGGTAAACTATGACCGTGGGCCGATGGATAAGTTCCGTGGCAGAGTGATGATACCTATTCAGGATCCACGTGGTCATGTAGTTGGTTTCGGCGGTCGTATTTTAGAGCAAAATTCTCAACAGATGGCAAAATACATGAATACTGGTGAAACAGAGTGGTTTAACAAAAGAACTCTTCTGTTCGGGATGAATGTGGCTTTAAAGGAAATAAAGAAACGCAGGCAGGCCGTGATTGTTGAAGGTTATATGGATGCAATCAGTTTACATGCTGCTGGTATCGATTGGGCTGTTGCTTCAATGGGGACGGCTTTTGCGCAGGAGCAGGCTAAACTTTTAGCTCGTGCCGCTGATGAAGTAGTTTTTTCGTATGACAGCGACGCAGCTGGACAACGGGCCACTGTAAGGGCAGTAAGCATTGCTAAAGAAGCCGGGCTTAAAGTCAGAGTGCTCATAGTGCCTGATGGGAAAGATCCTGATGAATTTGTGCGTAAGCACGGTAAAGATGCTTATCTACGGCTGATTGAAACAGCTGTTTCAGGTATAGAATTTCAGATGCAGTATGTCATTTCTCAAAATAATGTTTCAAATTTAGCAGGAAAAGTTGAAGCTGTGTCGAATATACTACCATTCCTACTAGAGTGCAAAAATGAAATTGAGGTTGCACAGCATATCAAAACGCTGGCCCAACGTTTGACAATTGACGAAGGGCTCATCATGAGTGAATATCGTAAGCTAAGCCGTAAAAATGATCGTAGGGAAGCCGTGTCTAAATGGCAGGTACAGCCCAACGTACTTTCAGCTGAAGATTTAGCAGAGCAGCTTTTGCTTTACGTTATTTTAAAAAATACCGATTTGGCGCTTGTTTACAGAGATAAAATTGATAGTGTCGGTTTTATGTCAAAATTTCGCGGAGAAATCTATGAAGGATTGCTGAAGCAGCTTGATGCTGGCAATCAGAGTGCTGCTGATAAGCTTTTTACAGAACTGTCAAATGAAGCGGCCACGGAGCTGGCGCAGATTATGACAAAAGATCTTGCGGAAGAAAACGGTGAAAAACTAGTAGATGATTGCCTGCGGCAGATGCGCAGGGGCGCTTTGGAACGTAGCTATGAAGAGCACCGTCTGCGCGCCGACGAATATGAACGTTTGGGGGATGACCGCTTTTTGCAGGAACTTGCGGAAAGCCAGAAAATTAAAGATGAAATCAAAAAATTATATTAAAAAACAACAGCAGATATTAAGCAACGAAAGGAGGGAACACCATGGCTAATACTAAAATTTCTGCCGACCAGGTAGAGGAATTATTACTTAAAGGCAAATCTCACGGCGGTGTTCTCACTTATCGTGAAATTATGGATTCTATGCAAAACGTAGAAGATATGACTCCGGACGATATGGACAGTATGTATGAGTTGATTGCCCAAAAAGGCATCGACGTAGTCGACGAAAACAGCGATGATGATGTACTGCCGGTCAACGATGATGATACGGAAGAAATCAATGAAGCAGAGCTGGCTAATCTCAGTGTGCCTGAAGGGGTAAGCATTGATGATCCGGTCAGGATGTATCTTAAGGAGATCGGCCGTGTACCGCTTTTGATCGGCGAAGATGAAATCAAGCTTGCTAAACGTATGGATAAGGGAAAACAGGCCGAAAGGCTGATGAATTCGTCATTGCCTGCAGCTTTGGTTCCTGCTTACAGCGGTAAAGAAAAAACTGCTACTCTGATCAAAAAAATCAAGAAGCATTTGGAACAGGAACATAAAAGCTGTGAACTGCGCAATGTTGAAAAAGTGCTTGGAATTATTGCGAGGGCGGCTGCAGCGGGTACTCCCTGTACATTGTCTGAATATCAGGATCTTATTGTTGAGTTTACTAAAGATGAGCGTTTGCATTTACAACGTATGATGCAGGAACACAATGTGATGATCCCAGACTGTGATAAAATGGTAGTCGATCGTCAGACCAGTGATAAAGAAGTACATGCGCTGTTTGAGATCAAGACTTTACTTGACGAGATCAAGCGCCGCTTACCAGAAGAAAATGATGCTGCTGTTTTTGATAGCTATATGACGTTGGAAGAAGATTACGGAAAACTTTTGGAAGAAGTTTTTGAAGAAGGAGAAGCCGCAAAACGATGTTTATCGGAAGCTAATCTTCGTTTGGTTGTCAGCATTGCAAAACGTTATGTTGGCCGGGGAATGCTCTTTTTAGACCTTATTCAGGAAGGTAACCTTGGTCTTATCAAAGCAGTAGAAAAATTTGATTATAATAAAGGCTTTAAATTCAGTACTTATGCCACTTGGTGGATTCGTCAGGCTATTACACGCGCTATTGCTGACCAGGCCCGCACCATTCGTATACCTGTGCATATGGTTGAAACAATCAATAAACTGATTCGCGTATCACGTCAACTGCTGCAGGAACTTGGGCGGGAACCTATGCCGGAAGAGATTGCAAAGGAAATGGATACTACTGTTGATCGTGTTCGTGAGATTATGAAAATCGCACAGGAACCGGTATCATTGGAAACTCCTATCGGTGAAGAAGAAGATTCGCATTTGGGGGATTTTATTGAAGATCATGATGCACCGGCACCAGCTGATGCTGCTTCGTTCACTTTATTGCGTGAGCAGTTGGAAGAAGTCTTGGAAACACTGACTGTGCGTGAAAAGAAGGTTTTAGAACTGCGTTTTGGTTTGGAAGACGGGCGTTCACGTACCCTGGAAGAAGTAGGGCAGCATTTTGGTGTAACCAGAGAACGTATTCGTCAAATCGAGGCCAAAGCTTTACATAAGCTGCGTCATCCAAGCCGCAGTAAACGGTTAAAAGACTTCTTGGAATAATCGGTTTAGCTTGACAACTCGACCAAATTTGTTTAGAATATTACTGTTGACCATTGAGACAACGCATGGTACTATGGGCCTATAGCTCAGTGGTAGAGCCACCGGCTCATAACCGGTTGGTCGCTGGTTCGAACCCAGCTGGGCCCACCAAATAAAAAGCAAGCCGCAACCTTTGGTTGCGGCTTTTTTGTGTATTTTTTAATATTTAACAGCTCTTGGATAGTATTACTGATTAATCAAGATGGGCTGCATTATGTTTGATAAAAGTTCCTTTGTCAAGTTCTTTAAAAGCCTCATTTAGCTCTTCGCGCGTATTCATCACAATTGGTCCACCCCAAGATACAGGTTCTTTTAAAGGCTTAGCAGAACAGAACATAAAACGTAATTGTTTATCTGATTCAGAACTGACAGATATTTCATCGCCCTCACTAAAGAGCACTGCAGTTTTTTCTGGAATATTGGTGCCGTCTATTATAGCATTGCCTTCAATCAAAAAGATAAAAACATTATCCTCAGTTTTAGTTGGCAGTGTGATTGACTTGCCTGCCTGTAGTTCTACATCATAGATAGTTGCCTTGATATGAGGTGGTTCAACACCTTTTATAGAGTCATATTCACCTGCAAGCACATGTATTATAGCATTATCTGTTTTTTTACTGCCTATCATATTTCCGGTAATGTCAAAATAGGTTGGATCAGTCATTTTTTCTTTTTGGGGCAGGTTCAGCCAAAGCTGTACGCCAAGCATATGTTTGCTGGCCTGGGGCATTTCCTGGTGCATGATACCACTGCCGGCAGTCATCCATTGGCTTTCGCCGCTGCTGATTGTTCCTTTATTGCCTAAACTATCCTGGTGTGTCATTTCGCCTTGAACAAGATAAGAAATAGTTTCAATACCTCTATGAGGATGGATTGGAAAACCCTTAATGTAGTCGGTAGGATTATGTGAGTCAAAAGAATCCAGCATTAAAAACGGGTCATAGTCCATTACTGTATCGTGGCCAAGTACACGGACCAGATGTACGCCTGCGCCATCAATTGTACATAACTACCTAAAATCAAAAGAAAAATCGAACAATGATCAAGCACCTGAAAAATCTTTTTCGCGGTACTGTTTGTTATAGCATGATATATTGTAGACATCAGATAAAGAAAAATCAGGCAAAAACCATATATCGCCGCACTGACAATACCGCTGACACTGCTGTTATAGGATGCATAAACGATCAAAACAACAGTACCAAGAACAGCCAACAGTGCGCCGATGCCATGTGAAACGGCATTAGCTATTTCCTCACCTAAAGACTGCCTGTTTAAACTGCTCATATAATCAACCTCCAGTCTTACGTAGTAAATTATAGCACTATCCGTTAAAAAAAGTGTGACAATAAAGTTAACCTCTTACTTTATTTTCAAAATATTTTCTAAAAGTAACTATTATCAACATTTTCCAAAATATAATCGAAACAATTAGTAAAAAGCATTTTAGATTCGATATAAGGAGTAATAACGCTTCTAAACAAGCCATTCCCTC
>Ga0192267_1096_pt1 | contig 12868 bp, 9 predicted proteins | sample Koala_Koa23_M3_FD_131260 | JGI IMG/M metagenome (GOLD analysis project Ga0192267, IMG submission 131260) | Enriched cells from koala feces incubated with labeled cellulose particles, San Francisco Zoo, California, United States - Koala_Koa2-3_M3 ...
GATGTAAAGCGTATGAAAGGATAACACATGCGTCTGACGACATTATGTTATATAGAGCGGGATGGGGCATATCTGATGCTGCATCGCACGAAAAAGAAAAATGACCAGAGCAGCGGCAAATGGCTCGGCGTCGGAGGCAAGTTTGAGGATGGCGAGAGCCCGGAGGAATGTATGCTGCGGGAGGTGCGGGAAGAGACCGGACTGACGCTGACATCCTATGAGTTCCGGGGAATTGTTACTTTTGTCTCCGATTGCTGGGAGACAGAGTATATGCATCTGTTTACTGCCTCGGAGTATGAGGGTGAACTCTGCGGCTGCGATGAGGGTGTTCTGGAATGGGTTCCGATTGAAAAAGTGTATGATTTAAGTCTCTGGGAAGGCGACAGGCTGTTTCTGAAACGTTTGCAGGAAAGCCGGGATTTTTTCTCTCTGAAGGTCGTTTATGAGGGAGACCGGTTGGCAGACTGGAAATTTTTTTGATTGTGTTGTTTTTTCTTGTTCGAATGATTGCAGGGAAGTATTTCAACGTATAAGGGAGGATATCTTGGCGAATTATGATACATTAAATGAGCAGCAGAAGGCGGCGGTCTTTCAGACGGAGGGACCGGTTCTGATTCTGGCGGGAGCCGGATCCGGGAAGACCCGTGTGCTGACGCACCGCGCCGCTTATCTGATTGAGGAGAAGGGAGTGAACCCTTATCATATTCTGGCGATTACCTTCACGAACAAGGCGGCCGGAGAGATGAGGGAGCGTATTGATGATCTGGTCGGTTTTGGTTCGGAGAGTATCTGGGTAAGCACGTTTCATTCCGCCTGTGTCCGTATTTTGCGCCGTCATATTGACCGGCTGGGGTTTGATGCGAATTTCACCATATACGACGCGGATGACCAGAAAACAGTGATGAAAGATATCTGTAAGCGTCTGCAGATCGATACGAAGATGTATAAGGAAAAAACATTTCTCAATGTGATTTCTTCCGCCAAGGATAATCTGATCTCTCCGGAGGAATTCACACTGCAGGCGGGATCAGACTATAAGCTGCAGAAGCAGGCGCAGGTCTATCGGGAATATCAGCAGACGCTGAAAAAGAATAATGCACTGGATTTTGACGACCTGATTTTCAAATGCGTGGAACTTTTACAAAATGATGCTCAGGTGCTGGATGACTATCAGGAACGCTTCCGTTATATTATGGTAGATGAGTATCAGGATACGAACACCGCACAGTTTCATCTGATCCGCTTGCTTGCAGGGAAATATCAGAACCTTTGCGTGGTGGGCGACGACGACCAGTCCATTTATAAATTCCGCGGGGCAAATATCCATAATATCCTGCACTTTGAACAGTATTTTCCGGATGCTGTTGTCATTAAGCTGGAGGAGAACTATCGCTCTACTCAGAATATTCTGGATACCGCGAATGCGGTCATCCGGAACAATCAGGGCAGAAAAGCAAAGGTGTTGTGGACCAGAAAAGACGCAGGAGATAAGATCACATTCCGACAGCTTGACACCGCATTTGAGGAAGCGGAGGTTATCGCGTACAGCATACAATCCTTTGTGAAAAAGGGCGTTTATACATATGGCGACTGTGCGATACTCTATCGCACGAACGCGCAGTCCCGACTGCTTGAGGAGCGGCTTGTCCATGAAAATATTCCGTATCGGATTTTCGGCGGCGTTAATTTTTATGCCCGCAGGGAGATCAAAGATTTGCTGGCTTATTTAAAAACCATTGATAACGCCAGTGATGATCTGGCTGTACGGCGAATCATCAATGTGCCGAAACGAGGCATCGGAGCGACAACGATCAGCCGCGTTCAGGAGTATGCGGATGAGAATGGTCTGAGTTTTTATGAGTCATTAAAGCTTGTGGAGGATATTCCGACAATTAAAAGGGCGGCGGCTTCCAAAGTAAAGCCGTTTGTCACCTTTATACAGGCCATGCGGAGCAGGCTTCCTTATCTCAGTATAGAGATGCTGACACAGGAGATTCTGGATACAACCGGATATCTGGCGGATCTGGAGGCGGAGGATACGGAAGAATCCCGCGCCAGAATCGAAAACATCGAAGAACTGATCAGCAAGATTACCGCTTATGAGGAGTCAACGGATACGCCGACGCTGGGGGGATTTCTGGAAGAAGTAGCGTTGGTTGCGGATATTGATAATCTGGAGGATGGGAGCGACTATGTGGCTCTTATGACGCTGCACAGTGCAAAAGGACTGGAATTCCCGAATGTTTATCTGTCCGGTATGGAGGACGGGCTGTTTCCGGGTTATATAACGATTACAGCTGATGATCCGGCTGAGATGGAAGAGGAACGCCGTCTCTGCTATGTGGGGATTACCCGCGCAAAAGAGCATCTGACCATAACCGGTGCAAAAATGCGAATGATTCGCGGTGAAACGCAGTATAATAAAATATCCCGCTTTGTGAAAGAAATCCCGAAACATCTGCTGAGCGGTTATGTGCCGGAGTGCCGGGAGCGCATACCGCAGAATAGCTATGGGGAGAATGGGTATATACAGGCTTTTTCGTCGGCAGCGCGGTCAGGGATATCCGGTGAACATGAAATTTCGGCATCATCCGGACAGCGTGGATTTGCCGGGAGATCGTATCATACAGCCGCTTCCGGGCAGGCTGCAAATTTCAGAAAACCCTATACTTCATCGGTTTCCAGGCAGTTCGGAAATGCCGGAAAGCTGTCTTCTCTGGATTATAAGGAGGGGGATCGTGTCAGCCATATGAAATTCGGCGAGGGAACTGTGACCGGGATTATTTCCGGAGGACGCGATTTCGAGGTGTCTGTGAATTTTGATGAATTCGGCCCGAAAAAAATGTTCGCATCGTTTGCAAAATTGCGTAAACTGTGTTAGACTGAATGCAAAGGTTTGGTATTTCCAAAGCAATCGGTACGTTTAGAGAAGTACATGACATGTTGAAAGGAGAATATTCTATGAGTAAAATGGAAGAGATGCTCAGCACATCAAAATTATCGGAGTTGATTTCCAGAAAAGATGAGGAGAAAAAGCACAATAAGCTTTTATGTATTCTCGCCGTTGTCGGTGTCATCGTGGCGATTGTGCTTGTGATACACCTTCTTTATAAGTTCTTTGCTCCGGATTATACGGATGATTTCGAGGATGAGTTTGAGGATGAGTTCGAGGATGATTTCTTTGATGACGATGAGGATGAATACGACGAATAGAGCGGTGATCATGAATGCGGAATGAGCGGATTCATATGGCATAGAATACACAGATTGATCTGAAAGAGCATATCGGATAGAGATATTCGATATGCTCTTTTTACTATGAAAGTGTCATCAATAGACAGACAGATGGGCATGGCCCAGGCCACCTTCTCTTGCCGCTGTGCGGCAATTCACCTTGTGCTTGCATGACCAGATGACTGGATATTCGACGACCAAGGCGGTATGAGCAAGTAGGGCGATTAGCCCGGATTGCGAATATCGGCGGCGATTGCGAGAGCTCATCGAGCGGAGCAATCGACTTTCATACATGGTGATGACTGCGTCAGCAGTCATGTCCGTTTACTATGAAAGTGTCAGATGTGAACACAGTGAATAACAGCTTGACGGAGAATGACAATATGGATTATTATCAGTGTCAGAATAGAAAGAGTACAGAATTCAGAGATGCTGGTTTTAAATAAAACCGGTCTAAAATTAAATATGCCCGAGATGGCTTAATAAGAGGATTTTTAGATAATATTATGAAAAAGGGACAGATATACGAGGGCGTTGTTGATCAGGTCAGATTTCCGAATAGAGGCATGGCAACTGCCTGTTGTTTCGTGGCAGACAATCGGGATGATTTGCAAGGACGCATGGCAGAGCGTGCAAAAGAAATAAAACTGCGAAACGAAGCAGAAAGGACGGAGTCTGCAATCCGTGTTTCGGCCGGAGAATCCCAGGAGGCAGATTATACCGGTCAGGTATTGGTAAAAAACACCATACCCGGGCAGAGGGTTCGTTTTGCCATCCGGAAAAAGCGCGGCGGAAAGGCAGAAGGCCAGCTGTTAGACATATTGGAGAAATCACCATTAGAGCAGGAAGCGGCGAATTGCCCGCATTTCGGTATCTGCGGCGGATGTAATTATCAGACACTTCCCTATGAAGAACAGTTAAAAATCAAATCCGCACAGGTGCTGGAGCTGATGAGGGAAGTTATCCCGGATGCTGCTGATATTTTCGAGGGAATCAAAGCGAGCCCGCATCAGTTCGGATACCGCAATAAAATGGAATTTACCTTTGGCGATGAGGAAAAGGGAGGTCCGCTGACGCTTGGCATGCATAAGAGAGGCGGTATGTATGATATCGTGAGTGTCAGTCAGTGCAGGATCGTAGATGAGGATTACCGAAAAATCCTGTCTGCCACGGAAACGTATTTCCGCGAAAAGCGGATACCGTTTTATCATCGGATACGCCATGAGGGATATCTGCGCCATCTGCTGGTGCGTAAGGCGGTGAAAACGGGAGAAATTCTGATTGATCTGGTTACGACAACGCAGGATTGTTTTTTACGGATAAGCGGAAACAGGGATACAGTTGAGTATAAGAATCATCTGTCGGAAAGTAAGGAATCATTTTGTCAATCACGGGCGGAAAACGATTTGCTGGAGGGATGGAAGCAGCTGCTGTTAGCCCTGCATCTGGACGGAGAAATTGCCGGAATCCTTCATACAAAAAATGACAGTCCGGCGGACGCCGTGAAAAATGAGGGAACGGATGTGCTGTATGGGCAGGGTTATTTTTATGAGGAGATTCTCGGGTTACGTTTTCGTATTACGCCGTTTTCATTTTTTCAGACAAATTCCCTTGGCGCTGAAGTTCTTTATGAGACCGCACGCAGTTTTATCCGGGAATCACTGGAGGCGGATGAAGAAAGTCTGGAGGGGAAAACGGTTTTTGATCTGTACAGCGGTACCGGTACGATCGCGCAGATGCTGGCTTCTGTCTCCGGCAGGGTTGTCGGAGTAGAGATTGTGGAGGAGGCTGTGGAAGCGGCTCGGGAAAACGCGGAAAAAAACGGTCTTATAAACTGCGAATTTATTGCCGGAGATGTACTGAAGGTGCTGGATGAGGTAGGGGAAAAGCCGGACTTTATCGTGTTGGATCCTCCGCGGGACGGAATTCATCCGAAAGCCCTGGAAAAAATCATTGGGTACGGTGTGGAGAAGATGATATATATTTCCTGTAAACCGACAAGCCTGCAGAGGGATCTGGCGGTATTGCAGGAGAGAGGGTATCGGGCGGAGAGAATTAGTTGTGTGGATATGTTTCCGGGGACTGTTCATGTTGAAACGGTTGTTCAACTTTCCAAGGGAGAAATCAACTCAAAGAAAGTGCGGGTAGAGTTCTCTCTGGAGGATATGGATATGTCCGGATTCCAGAAAGGAGCTACCTATGGCCAGATTAAGGATTATGTGAAAGAGCATAGCGGATTGTCGGTATCCTCTCTGTACATTGCACAGATAAAGCAGAAGTATGGGATTATCGAGCGGGAGAATTACAATAAGCCGAAATCCGAGAATGCAAGGCAGCCGCAATGTCCGCCGGAGAAAGAGGCGGCGATTACGGAAGCGCTGCGATGGTTCAAGATGATCGGATGATACTTCATGGTCTACTTTTATATGGGCGGTTCCCTGCATGGAGCCGCCCATATGATTCTTACAAAACTGTTCGTTTTCTGTGGCACAAATTCTTCCTGTAAGGCTGAAATTTGGACTTCCATCTGATAAAATGAAAGATATATGAGTAGAAATTGCCACAAGAAACAGAACAGTTGTGGAGGTAACAAAGCGTATGTATCGAATTTATATCGTGGAAGATGATCGCAGCATTGCTGAAGGAATTTCCGTGGCTTTGACCGGATGGGGCTTTGAATGTCATGCGGCGAGGAGATTGTCCGATATTTTGACTGAATTTCAGGAGATTCAGCCCCATTTGGTTTTGCTTGACATCATGCTTCCCTTTTACAATGGCTATCACTGGTGCAGTGAGATTCGCAAAATCTCCAAAGTGCCAATTATTTTTATTTCGTCTGCCTCGGATAATATGAATATTGTCATGGCAGTCAACATGGGCGGAGATGATTTTATCGCCAAACCCTTTGATTTGGACATCCTGACGGCAAAGGTACAGGCACTTCTGCGCCGAAGCTATGATTTCGTGGAGCCTCCCGTACTCAGCCATCGGGGATTAACTCTAAGTGCCATGGACTGTAGCCTGCTTTACCAGGGGAAGAAATTGGATTTGACGAAGAATGAATACAGAATCCTTCTGACTTTGCTGGAAAGTAAGGGACGGATCGTGTCACGGGAAAAGCTGATGGAACGGCTATGGGAGACTGATAGCTTTGTGGATGACAACACTCTGACGGTGAATGTGAATCGGCTGCGAAGGAAACTGGATAGTCTTGGACTGAATGACTATATAGCGACTAGACATGGTCAGGGGTATATGGTGGAATGAGATGAAAATCAGAGATTATTTGAAAATGAGGGCTCCATTATTTCTTTTGTATATTCTGATTTATGTACTGTTGACCGCCAGCTTCATGCTTTATCAACTTCCAGCTTTGGCAGTGATTTATCCTATGAGTCTGGGGTTCATTCTACTTGCTTGTTATCTGATTTTGGACTATAAAACGGTGAAAAAACGCTTCCGACAGTACCTTGCGTTAGAGCAGAAGATGCAGGAACTGCAACAGCAGCTTACCGCCGGCCAGAACAAATCCCGGCAAAGGATGGACTATTACAGCATATGGGCGCACCAAATCAAAACGCCCATCGCCGCCATGCACCTTCTTTTACAGGGACAGGACAGCGAGATGAGCCGCAGGCTGGGCGTGGAGCTGAATCGCATCGAGAGCTATGCGGACATGGTGATGACCTACCTTCGCTTGGATGGGGACAGTACGGATTATGTGTTCCAGCAGCGAGATCTGGACAAAATCCTCAAGGGCGCTGTTCGCAGGTTTTCAGGAGAGTTCATAGCGCGGAAAATCAGCCTTTTCTATGAGCCATTGAATCAGGCAATCCTTACAGACGAAAAATGGCTGTCCTTTGTGATAGAGCAGATTCTGTCCAATGCGCTGAAATATACGCCATCGGGGAGCATTTCCATCTATATGGAGCCACCCCAGGTGCTGTGCATCCAAGACACCGGCATTGGTATTGCATCCGAGGATCTGCCCAGGATTTTCGAGCAGGGATTCACCGGCTGCAACGGGCGGACGGACAAAAAGGCCAGCGGCATCGGCCTGTACCTGTGTAAACGCATTTGTGATGACTTGGGCTGTCAAATTTCCGCTGCTTCCCAGCCGGGGGAAGGAACGGTGATCCGGTTGAACCTGAAAAAAGCCCCTGTTGAGATGAATTCATAAGAAGTCAGAATCGCATCTAAATCTTACAAAAGCGTAAGAGTAATGTAAGGAAAATCGATGGTTTGGCATCTCCTCTTTTGCTATACTCAAAGGCATCACAGGGAGGCATGAAATGCCGCAGGGAGAAGTGCAGCTTCGGAAGAGCCCCTTGAGGTCAGAAGTGTCGCTCGATGGAAAAGGAGGAACAACAAATGCCATTATTACAGGTTACAAATGTCAAAAAGGTATATACCACACGGCTGGGCGGTCATAGCGTGGAAGCGTTGAAAAATGTCAGCTTCTCGGTGGAAGATGGGGAATATGTCGCCATTATGGGCGAAAGCGGCTCTGGCAAAACCACTCTTCTGAACATCTTGGCCGCACTGGATAGACCAACTGATGGAAGCGTACTGCTTGACGGTAAGGATCTGAGCAAGGTAAAGGAGTCCGCCATGGCGGAGTTCCGCCGGGACAATCTTGGGTTTGTTTTTCAGGAGTTTAACCTGTTGGATACGTTCAACCTGGAGGACAACGTCTTTCTTCCCCTGGTGCTGGCCGGGAAGTCCTACGGCGAGATGACGGAACGTCTGAAACCCATCGCTGCATTGTTGGGCATTGCAGATTTGCTGAAAAAATATCCCTACGAAGTCTCTGGTGGTCAGAAGCAACGGGCAGCAGTGGCACGGGCATTGATTACCAGGCCTCGCATTCTTCTGGCAGACGAACCGACAGGGGCACTGGACAGTCGGTCGACAGATGAGCTTTTACATCTCTTTTCCAGCATTAACGGCCAGGGGCAGACCATTCTCATGGTGACACATTCCGTCAAAGCGGCCAGCCATGCCAACCGGGTGCTGTTCATCAAAGACGGAGTGGTGTTCCATCAGCTCTACCGGGGAGAACAGAGTAGCGAGGAACTGTACCAAAAGATTTCCGACACCCTGACCATGCTGGCGAGGGGAGGAATGCAGAGATGAAATTTGGCATATATCCCAGGCTGGCGCTGACGGGCATCCGCAAGAATCGGCAGCTTTATTATCCCTACCTCCTGACCTGCGTCGGGATGGTGTTTTTGTACTTTATCATGGCTTCACTGGCAGAGTCTCCTATCGTGGCAGAAATTAACGGGGCATCCACCACACAAATTCTGCTGGATTTGGGGAAAAACGTGGTTGCCATCTTTGCCGCCATTTTCCTGTTTTACACCAATTCTTTTCTTATGCGCAGGCGGCAGCGGGAGTTTGGTCTTTACAATGTCCTTGGCATGAGTAAGGGCAACATTGCCCGTATTTTGATTTGGGAGACACTGTTCACTGCAGCCATCGGCCTGATGGGAGGAATCCTTTCCGGTGTGGCGTTATACAAGCTGGCAGAACTGGCGTTGGTGCGCATTATGCAAGGAGATGTTACGTACACCATCAACATTGTGTGGAGTGTGATACCCAAAACCGTCCTGATTTTTGGCGCTATCTTCCTGCTGCTGTTCGTCTTTGCCCTGTTGCGGGTGCGGCTGACCAATCCCATCGAACTGCTCCGCAGCGAAAACGCAGGAGAAAAGCCGCCCAGAGCCAACTGGCTGCTGGGTCTGGCGGGGGTAGCGATTCTGGGCGCAGGGTATTATCTCGCCGTTACCACCGAAAATCCCATGACGGTGTTTTACGTTTTTTTTCTGGCAGTGGCGCTGGTAGTGGTGGGTACCTACCTGATATTTATTGCTGGCAGTGTGGCGCTGTGTCGTCTGCTCCAGAAAAATAAGCGCTATTATTACAAACCAAACCATTTTATTTCCGTTTCCTCAATGACATATCGCATGAAGCGAAATGGTGCGGGGCTGGCCTCCATCTGTCTGCTGGCAACCTCAGTGCTGGTGATCATGTCAGCGGGAATCAGCTTAATTGTGGGCATAAACGATGTGTTTCGCCAGCGCTATCCCACCGATTTTAGTCTGGAGATAGGGAGCTATAGCCAACTGACGGAAGAACAGGAGCAGACCCTGAGGAACTTTGCTTCGGAGGGTCTGTCCGTCGAGAACGAGAACACTCGTACTTATCTCTATGCAATGGGTATCTTAGAGGACGATTCCTTGCAGTTTTCCAATATTTACGAAGAAAACCGCTCTCTCAGCGGATACTGGGATGTATACATCCTTGATCTTGCGGAGTATAATCGGCTCAGCGGTAGCACTGCCACCCTTTCGGATGGAGAGGTTCTGATTGCGTTCAACAACGAAACTTCTGCAATGGCAAATCTCACCGTTGAATCAGTTGGCACTTTTACAGTGAAAGAAACAGTACCTTATCTGACGGTAAGCCCAGGCTCTCTCGTATCAATCTACAATAAAGTCGTAATCGTTGCAGAGGATTTGGATATATTCTTGCCTTTGCTGGATATAGCAGAAGCAGGAGACACCCAGACGGTTGTATATTATACATGGCAATATTCCTTTGATGCAGCGGAAAGCCTGGAAAAGCAGGACGCTATTTACCGAGAAAAGCAATCTGATTATACGGAGACAGTGGCAAGCATCATGGGAGATGTGGGCTATTATAGCAGCTTTGATTCCTTTGCCGACAGTAGGAACGACTATTATGGCTTGTTCGGCGGAATCTTCTTCCTGGCGGTGTTCTTCAGCGTGGTGTTCACTTTGGCCACGGTGCTCATCATCTACTATAAGCAGATTTCCGAAGGTTACGAGGACGCTGCCCGGTTTGAGATCATGCAGAAGGTGGGCATGACCCGGCAGGACATCCGGCGGAGCGTCAACTCTCAAATGCTCACCGTCTTTCTCCTGCCGGTGGGAATGGCGGGGCTGCATCTGGTCTTTGCCTGTTTCATCGTCCGGCAGCTGCTATTGATGTGCGGGCTGGACAACATCCTGCTCTTTGCGGGAACCACCTGTGGCTGTTTTGTAGTTTTTGCGATGGTCTATGGAGTGGTGTATCGTATGACTTCGAATGCGTATTATCGCCTGGTCAGTGACAGGGAGGCACGAGGTGCCGGAAGTGCCGCTTGACGGCGGAGATACTAAATATTTTCCACGAAAGAGAACAGACAGTCATCAAAATTCCTGATGCCTGTCTGTTCTCTTATCATTGCAGTGCGAATGCCGATCATGGATTCTAATATGTTTCTATTGATCACACTTGTGAACAGCTATTTATCAGATTTGCTCCGATACCATTGGTTAAAGTACAGCTCTTTTGGATCACAATGTGGTTCATAAACCCGACTTGAGTTCCTCTCTTGTTCGTGGATATTCATAAACTCCTGGCTGACACCTGTACTTGGTATTTCTTCAATGTTTTTCACATTTCGATACTGGACAATTTCAAATTCATAGCGCTCATTGATGTAAGCGATAACTTTGTCAGCAGAAATCGTTGCCCGATAAAGATGTCGCTTTTCATCAGGGTGGTAGTGCTCATGACGAGCAGCAAACCATTCGGCAACATCAGGAAGCAACGTCCATGAAATAGAGTATTTGGCTTTTTCTATAGGCTCATTTCCGGCACGATAGACGACAAAGGTCTTTAACTCCCGGACAGATTCAGGCAAATTATCCCTCCAGTCTTTCGAGCGATATGGTAAAGCCATACGTACATATTTTCGGATAATCGGGAAGTAATCTCCATGGTGGATATAGTGGTAAAGCGCTATTTTACACAGGACTTCCTTTGGCGCTACGTTTTTACAGCAAGATAATAGCATTGCAGCGGTTTCCACATCACTGCAACTAACTGTCTCAAACGTAGCCCAGTCTTTTTCTCTGTAGGCATTCATACCCTTTATAAACGCATAGTCATTCACGCTATTACCTCCTGCTGTCAACAGCATATGATTTGTTTATTGTTTGCCTTTCGGGGAAGAATTATTGCAAAGAGAAAACCATTTTGCAATAACTTACTTACGGATACAAAGGGATTTCAAAGGGGACTGTTCCTTTAACTCTGGGTCATCCAATAGGGGCGAGAGCATCCCTGTTGGCTGGGGATACAAGGGGACAGCGTTTCCTTGGCGGTGGAGTCCAGAGGAGGCAGAGCCTCCTTTGAAATGTGCAAAAACTGCTCTGGAGGTTTGCACATTTGCACGCCTGCTGCGGCGGGCGTGACTGGGGTTCCATAGGGGCAGAGCCCCTTGGCACACGATTTTCCGGCACGGAAAGTCTAGTGTGTTATACCTTTCTCGAACGGCGGCAAAACTGCGTGGCACATTCGTGTGGTACATTTTTGTCACATGCAGTTTTTCGGCCTCTCAAAAGAGGCCGCTTTCAAAGGTGCTGTGGGGAGCGGCGGCTTTGAAAATTCCGCCGTTTGAGAAAGGTATATCTCTCCCCCGTCCCCGTCGCAGCGGATGCCCGCTATCGTTCAAAGGGCAGCGTCAGTTTTTTTGGGAGATCGTCAACAGGCAGCGATAAAATATGTGAGATCACCCGCTTTGCGTAGGCGTTGCTTTTGACCGTGTCCAGCTCTGCCAGCTTCAAAATCTCTGCTATTCCCTGAACAAAATCAAATTGAATCTCGCCCCATTCGCCGTCGTAGTCTGCACGATATTCGTAGACTGCGACGGCAATTTTTTTCGCCTTAGCGTGCAGGAAAGCTGCCTGTGGCAGGTTTCCTGTAGCCTTTTTCCGTTGAGATTTTCGTTTCAATTCGACCACACAGAGCGCACCATCCTCCACCAGATTGTGGGTCAGCCTGTCCAGCGCACGAGCATATGCCCGTTCTGCTCCGCTGGCGCCGCTACCCTCGAACAGAACCGCCAGTTCTTCAAAGGTCGATCTTGTTGACAGAGGGCTGACCCGTCCACAGGTCATGCAGATGGCGTTGCGCTTTTCCAGAAGCATTTGTTCCCGATAATTCAGCCTGGCAAAGGCGGTCTGTACTGCTGTCGCCTGCATTCCGTTCCAGAGGATATCCGTATAGTTCCAGCTATCGTCACGGGTCACGTCCTCGCCGGTTTCCTCTCCATCCTCGTCCTGGCTGGTCACATAAAATGGCTGACGGCTGCGAAGCTGTCGGGAGGCTTTCAGGTATTCCTCTGCGAGAGCAACGTCGCATTGCTGCTGATTGGCAAAGCTCTGGAGGGGAGCGTTTGTATTGTGGGACAGCCACGCCATACGACGGATATTTTTATATGCAGACAGTGATGAGATCGACCACGATTCCTCTTGCATACGGTATTGAAGCCATGCATCCCGAATAAACGGATAAATGTAAGTCACAAACTCTGCTCCCTTTTCCGAATCGTAATCTGTCAGCTTTTGCAGCATGATCTCCAGACAGGAGAGCTTTATATCGAGAAATCGTTCCGGGTCATAACCGTCCGTCCCGTCCAGCCGGAGGAAAGAGCGAATGCGCTGGTTGAGCTGACCTTCATAGTGATGGAGGAAAAAGGAGAAGTAGTCCAGGTTCTTCTTTTGAAGGGCGAGCAAAATATAATCATTCAGGCATTCCGTTGTGGGCGGTTCCGGCTTCA
>Ga0192267_1086_pt2 | contig 12834 bp, 16 predicted proteins | sample Koala_Koa23_M3_FD_131260 | JGI IMG/M metagenome (GOLD analysis project Ga0192267, IMG submission 131260) | Enriched cells from koala feces incubated with labeled cellulose particles, San Francisco Zoo, California, United States - Koala_Koa2-3_M3 ...
TCCGTCGGCTCCATCAATCAAACGGCCTCTGGCGCGACATCCGGAACCGCGACCGTCTCCATTCCGGTAGGTGCGGATTTTGCAGGATCTATCACGCTTGCGGGTTATACCGTCGGGACTGTCGCAAACGGAACTGCGTCGATCGAAAGCGATCAGACTGCTACCAGTACCAACAGTTCCGTTACCGTTTCCGCCGTTTCTTATGACGGAAACGTTATCACTGTGACCTTTACAGCAACGTGGACGGCCACCACGAAAAGAACCGCCGTCATGGGTTTTGTCGTTCGTGTTCTCGAATATCCGAACTACAACCTGACATCCGAAGGAACGTTGCAGGTTCCGAGCGGATACGGACTGTCTGTCGCGGTCAAGGGCGCGTTTTATGCCGTATCTACCACGGCTGCGACTGTCGGACAGTCTGTTTTTGCAAGTGAAACCGATGGCTCAATCAGCACTGCAGCTTCAAGCGATTCGGTTTCCGGTAGCGTTGAAACGGATTTCGTCGTGAAACAGGGCGGCGCTGCCGGCGATCTTATCGTCATCAGCAACCTGTAACGCAAAGATCAACCGACAAGCCACCTGTTCAGGTGGCTTTTTTTATGGGCAAAAAAACATGTCAAATTTTCCAACTATTCAGGAAGTCGAGAAATTCGGCTTTCACTTCCCTTATGCAAAGGGTTGGCTGACAAAACAAAATGTGATGGCGATGGATGCAGCTTTGATTACCACGCCAAACACGACCGTCCCGGCTGCCTTGCTGCAATACATCTCGCCGGACGTTATTGAAATTCTGACGGCAAAACGCGCAGCGTCCGAAATTCTGGACGAAAAGAAAGTCGGTGACTGGACGACGGCGTTTTACCAGTTCCCGACAGTTTATCCAGATGTTCTTTGGGGAATTTTTTCAACGCACTTTCAGCGTTGTAGCGACGCATGTTGTTCCAGCTTCTGTTTTCCTGTTCTGCGCGATAAGGGTTGTATCCTTCCCCACCTTCATTGAAGGTATCGTCGTATCGCTTTGCTTGCGCACGCAATTCGCGGTCAGTCATGGATGACGGGGCCGCCTGATTTGTTTTAGTTTTGGGCGCAGAATTGCCTCGAGCTGAACTGGAAGGCGCTGTGGCTTTGGATGCGAACCTTCCAAGCGATTCAGGCATTTCGCCGCCTCGTTTGTCCCAATACCATTTTTTTGCAGCAGGATCCCACTTCGCTCTAGCTGCTTTCGCTTCGTTGCGGTCTTCGTATTTGACGTTCAGATACGTTTTGGGAGCCGTCTTTGTATCCGCTTCCCTGTCCTTCTTGAACTGGTTATACTCGGACTGCCATTGCTTGACCTGTTGAACTTGTTCTGCGGACAATTTTTTCTGTTTTCCGTCCACAAAAATGCGGTTGCCTGAATAAAATTTGCCGTTCCAATATCCACTGCCCATGAAGTCCGGACGTTCAGGCGCGATAGGACGCCCCTGCGCATCGCGTTTTGTCTGAACCCCGGTTTTGGTCTCTTGTTTCGATTGTTCCGGTTTCTTGTACCCCTTTGGCGTTTTAGGTCCAGTGAAATCCTTGCGAACTTCGGATATTTTCTGACCGGTGAACTTCTCGCCCATGCCGGCCTTGACTTCTCCGGGTTCATCGTCGGTCTTGACGTGCGCGCCCTTGTGCTCCGCTCCGTTCGGCTTGACTGTGATCCACTTGTCAGCGTCTTGTGCAATCATGATTTTCACTTGAAAAATTCAGGCAATACGGCGCGATAGCCGCACGCACACAGAACCAGCTCGCCCGGCATGACGTTTCTTCCTACTGCACTATCGTATAAACCCCTGTCTGGCCCATACAATTTGAAGCGTTTTCCGTTCATTGCTACGTGTGTCGGTCGGGATGTCTTGCGTCCGGGAACATGGTCCCAGATACCTTCTGTAATACCAGCCGCCAGATCGTGCTGTTCACGAATGGCTTGCGTAGCCTTGTTGCTCTGATCTATCGCGATGGTTCGCGCCCTGTTGTTTGTAATGGCAAAGCGTTTTTTCAGCTCGTCCTGTATATAGGCGATGTCCCTGCCTGCCTGTACGCCACGCTGGACAATTCCTGATACCGCGTCAAGTTCACGCGCCGGAATGCTTTTTATCAGATCGACCTGGGTGTATCGCAACGAATTGAGAATGTTGTTCACTTCGCGGGTATTGCGAATCTTCACATCGAACCCTATTGCCGCAAAAGCCTGTTCCATTGAAGAAACGGTGCTTTTGTTCACACGCCTTACAAACGAACTGGCGATGTCCTCGGCTGCTTCTTCGTACCGATCTCGCCAGCGCCGCGTCAACTCGTTCATCGTTCTGTTCAAGTCCGCTGCGCTGCTGTTCTTGCGCAGTTCGGACATGAGCCACCACGAAACTGACCGCTGCATTTCCTCGTTTAGCGTCAACAGCTTTTTTTGATACCAGACGCGGTTTCCAGCATTCGGCAAAATAGGACGAAGAACTTTCGCCTGCTTCTTTTTTTTCATCAGTAGATTTCGCCGGCTTTGTCGGCATCGTCCAGATCACCCATATCCAGCGGTTCACCTTCCGGGACTTCGGCAGGATCGATAAACGACAGCGGACTATCAGGATCGGACGCAACCGCCTGCCGTGCTTCTTCAGGACTGATAACGCTCCGGTCGAGAAGCACCGCCATCGTATCTGCCTTGACTTTCTGAGTGTTCGCCATTACAGCCTGATCTTCTTCTCCAAGCTCCGACCACTCGAATGTCAGACCATCGTTCGTTTTCCCGAAAAGAAAAACATGAATGCAGTCAATGATGATTTTCAGACCATGCCCGAAAACCTTTTCCTGCTGGCTGGAAATGTGGTCGTTGTAGTTCCGCAGGTCGCTTTCCCCCGTAGCATTGAAACCTGACGGGGATATGCCAAGCAATTTAACCGCAGGTGTACGGTTCAGTGCCGCAAGAAACTCAAGGCCCTGTTTTGTAATATCGGTCAGCCCGCCAATCGGCGTTTCAATCTTTACAATGTCCTCGGCTTCCTTGTCGATCGCGGTAATGCTGTTGTTGTCCTGATACATCGCTATCAGGCGCATTCTCTTGTCGATCTGGTCGGTTCCGGCACCGTCCATCAAAGTGGCAAGCATGTTCGTTTTGAAAACGGTCATGCTGTATTTTTTTGCGATATTCGCGGTTGCGACACGGCACTCCGAAAAATGAATGACGTAATCCCACAGCAGCTGGGCTTGTGCGATACCGAAAAAGTTGTAAACCGGCTTCAAAAGCTGCGGCACTTCATTTGCGACAAAGCGGATCAACCTTGAGGCATGAACGCGCTTGCCCATGACATACCAGTGATCCGGCTTGAAGAAATCAGGCTTCAGCGGTTCAGCGCTGTTGTACGCGCCCGGATAAACATTGATAGGGTCGATTAACCGAAATGCCTTGAGATTGCGCAATTCATTGCTGTATTCGCCCATATTGAGCGGCGTCTGCAATTCCGCGTCATTCGCGCCTGTGTCGATATACACAAGACAACCACCGAAATAGCCGACTTTTTCTGCCACTTCATGCAAGACATCCTGAACATGGAATTGTTCTAGCGCATTGTTCATCGCCGTGACGATTTCCGCCTTGTCGGGTTCCTCGCTCTTGATTTTGCCGAAGTCGCGTGTCATATCGTCTGCGACGGTTTCAATGCAGGCACGTATCAGACCGTTCTGGGAAATATCCTGCAATGCCGGATAACCCAAAAACGAAGCTGTCGTCGGCATCTGCCCAAGCTCCATGGAATGCGAAAGCAGGTTCCATGCGTAGGTACAGGCAGAATCGTTTGCAAGCATGGCTTCTTCTTCCGGCATACCGAGAGTTACTGCCGGTTTGAGCTTGTCGCGCCATTCCATCACCGGCATATCGTCATATTCGGATACCCGAATGTTTAGCGGTTTTCGTGATGGATTGCGAAGTGTTTTTCTCATATTCTGATGTTTAGCGGACGTTTCATTTCCGTTATTTCGCCGAATGCGCGTGAAAGCGCATCTATCATGTCATCGTGTCTCCCGTTCGGAAACATTCTCATCTCTTCGACAAATGGGATATTCCACGACGAACGGAGCATCGAAACGTTTCCCACGTTGATCTGTGAAGCAACAGGGAAAGCCCTTGTGGTTTTCGGCCCGGATTCCGGAGACGTTATGACCCGATACCCGGCAAGTTTCTGAACAAAATAGAACGCCTGCTTTTTCCCTGCCTGACCGGGGTCTTGCGGTATGGAAATCAGGGTTCTGCGTCCATCTGCATTTGCTGTGTTGTAAATCAGCGCATCGCTGTCGCCGGGGTTCATTCTTTCTCTGATGATGTCGGCAATGATGAATTTGCCGCTCTGCGCCCGACCAATCTTGACACCTGCCGTATAGTCTCCATCAGCGGAAGCGGCCAAGTCCCACCCTCTGACCCACTGGATGTTTTCTGCCGGTAATGCATCGATGATTTCGATCTTACCGGGCTTGAATATTCCTCCGTCCAGCGGCGCTGGATTTTGCATGTATTGACCGGCAAACACATAGGGCGCAGACGCCTCCATCCGCCGCAGTTCTTCGATTGTGTGTTTTTCTGGCCAAAGCGCAGTCCCGTCTGGGTTTATCGCTGGTATGCACAAGTGTTCCCACTTTTCACCATTTCCGCCGTTCAGCAGCCACCCCGCAAGATCATCCTCGTGTAGCCGCTGCATAATAAGGATGATTGGCGTGTCTCGGCTGTTCTTCCGGCTTTCAAGCGTATTCTGGAACCAGTTGTTGACTTTCGCCCTGATGGTGTCCGAAAGCGCTTCGTCTGCCTTTAACGGATCGTCAATAATGATTGCCCCGGAAAATCCGGGTCGGTGCTTACCTGCGCCAAATCCGGTAACACCCCCCATCGAACCGGTCGAGTAAAGCGTTCCGCCTGCTGTTGTTTTCCAATTAGATACTTTTTCTGTCAGCAAAACAGTTTTGGGAAATATCGCCCGATACTCTTCTGATGCGATCATTTCCCGGACATCCATGCTGTTGTTTTCCGCTAGCGTGGCTCCATAGCTAGTGTGGATATATTCGCTGTCCGGATGATGTCCCAACGTCCACGCTATGAAACATTTCACTGCTAATTCGGTTTTGCTGTATCGCGGTGGGATGTTGATGATTAGTCGCTTCGTCTCACCACGATAGACTTTCATCAATGCATCGCATATTTGCTTGTGATGATCCCCTCTTATCCAACGATACTTTCTGTTTCTCAGGAACATCCAGCGTGCGAAAAAGTACAGATCGTTTCTCGCCAGCTCTCTTCCTGAAAATATCTGCTCCGGTGTCATACCGTTTCCAGAAGTTCCTTCGCGATTTTTCTGAAAGCATTAGGGGTCGGCTGAACCTCAGGTTCATCTATCGGAATCGGTTTGTCAGCGCTGTTCTTTGCCAAAGATATGGCAATAGATGAAGCGCGATTTGCAGTGTCCGACAATGCGGCCACCGCCTTTATCTTGTCCATGCTGTTTTCCGGATCGACTTCATCAATCTGTTCTGTTAATGCATTCGCTATTTGCGACATTCGATGGGCGGTTGCTGCGCCGTATTCCGCTGCTCCCGCAAGATGTTGATTGATTGACCTGATTCTGTCGGCAAATGTGTAAACTTTACGCTGTAAACTTACAGGCAAATCAGAAACAGCCTGTTCTGTTTTAACTAGTTGATTCGCAATAGTTTTTACTTTTTCCGCCTGTAAACTAACCCTTTTTTGAACGGCCATTGCGGAAACACCGTATTCTTTCGCCAAACTTCGCAACGATTCCCCTGCCAAGTTTCGGTCAAGAATTTCGCTCCACTGAAGCTCAGTGAGCTTCGATCTTCGTCCCATAAGATCACCAGCGCAATGCAAAAATGATTGCTGAGACAGCAAGCCCGACACCAAATACGACACATGAAATGGAAATGGCAAAGACAAACACTTTCCCACAAAACCCTGCGTCCTGCTCTGTCATATTTCCTTTTATTTCCATGATTATTTTTGCGGGCGTTTTTATCTCAAGCGAATAGCTTTGCCATCGCTTCGACAAACACGGCTCCTGTGTACAAGACCACGCCAATAGCCACTACAAACAGAACGGCATAGCAAAATGTTCGTACTCGCGGCCTTTCATCAATCAGTTTCAGAACTTCCACAAGCCACCCGTATTTGCTGAATTCTGTCTGATGCAACAAAAAAGCCCCCGAAATTCGGAGGCTTTGTTTGATGGATGTATTTATCCATTTTGGAAATTAACACGTATTATGCATCGTTTTTTTTGCATGGTCAAGGATTTGTCCTGTTTTTTATGCACATTGCCGATAATTCGCCGGTTCCCTTTTTCGCCAACTCCCTGAATTGCTCGTCTGTATAAACCTTCTCTATGATTTTTGATTTGTCGGCATCCGCCAACACCCCGTTACAAGCTATTGCGGCCGGTTCCCTATTGAACCTGGACCGGCATTCTTCTTTTGTCTGCCTGTTCAAAGAGCAAATATACGAGTACATCATCACGGTCGCACCGCAATTACACTCTTTTTCAATCCGTTCTTTCTGGATGTCGGGTTTTGTGACAGGTGCGGAGTTTTTTACGGCTACGGGCTTGACCTCCTGCTTCTTCAAATCAGGGACGCTTTGAGCATCCTCTGTCACGTCGGTATCTGATAAAGTTTTAATATCTTGCGCAGAAATCGACGCCTCTGCCGTAACAGGATCGTTTGATGTTTTGGCGGCATCTTCACCAGAAGAAAACACCCAGAAAATAACCAGTACAATAAAAATTCCGAATGCAATAAGCAAGCGGGCTTTTGTCACACGCTTGCCAACTGCCTTTCTTGCTTTTGCCAGAACGTCATCATACTGCAATGAATGGGACGACCTGTCATAATTCGGCTTTATCCGTATCTCCTGTGTTCCTGCACTTGCACGCAACGCATTCCGCATCATAACGTACATCACGTTTCGGATATTGGTTGAGGAAATGCGGAATATTCGGGATTTCTCCCGCCCTTGAACGGAAAACGCAAGCCCGTCGCTTAACGCTTCGACATGAAACACCTTGCCAAGCGGGTAACTGAACGACTTTGAACCGTCAAAAATGACGCGCTGATCTGTCAGATATAACGTGCCGTCTGAAACGGATACCATTCCTCTTCGAGACACAACATGACCGGCATGCGAACCTACCCGATAACTGATCCCTTTTGCGATACGGAAAGAAAAACCGTGACTTCCGCCAACGTATTGACGGTCAATTACCCGTTCGTCCATCATGTCCACGTTGACCGAGAAAAGCAGGTTTTCGCCTCTTTTCAGGAATATGGAATCAGGCGCGGCCATTGGAATAGGCGTACCGGCACAAGACATGCACAACCGTTTCATCAGCGAAAGACTGTCGGCTGCTTCTGTCGGAATTTGCTCGTATTCAAAAACTTTGGCAAGTCTGCTGACCGCATTCTGTATCGTGTCCCATTTCACGTGTCGGTCAGACACCAGCAATGTGGCGCAATACGCAAACAGTTCCAGACGCTTTTCGCTTTGGAATGTGGACGGGTTAAGGTTCAGGTCGAATTTCGCTTTCTCGACAAATTCGACCACATCCCCCGCCTGATCCGCGTTCAGAAGCATCACAAATTCGGAGAATGTTTCTTGCCGTCTGGATAAGTGAGAAAAGATATTCATGAAAAAGTCCCGAACCCTGATCATTGGTCGCAAGAAGCATGGTCAACTATTTTCTTGTCGATCTTTGCATTTCATACGAATCATCATCAAATTTCATTCCTTCTTCGTCAAAATTCACCGTCAGCTTGTTTACATCAAACCACTCCCGGCACGCCCACCCTTTATCAGCAAACCGACACATAATCCCAATATAATTTACATCCTTTTTTTTTGCTCCTTCTCCGTAACTGTCTTCATGGAATGCAATCCATAAAGCCTGCATTGGATTAGCGCCGCCGTATGGATTCATGCTTCTGCAAACAGCCGCATAAGTCTCAAACCCTCCATTGCTGAAACCACCCTCTGTCTTGTAAATCTTTCCATTCTGGCAGATCATATTTTTTTGCTCTCCTTCACTCGTCACGAATGTGACCTCTGAAAATTCTCCAGAAGTATTTGCAACCGTAGCATGTGCAATAGAACAAACCGACATGAGTAAGATCGCAGCAAGTTTTTTCATATCATCCTCAATGATTTTGCTTTAAATGTTAGACCCTTATTCAGGGAAAACTATCAAAAAAATACCGGATTTGGCGTATTTCTCGATAGAGTTTCTTCACGTGAAAAAACCTCATCCCCTTTCGGAGAAAGTTTGCGAACCTGACATGTTTGAAGCGCCTGTGTTCCTGCTCCGGAAAACCAGTTCACTATCGCTGTGTCACCTTTTCTTGTAGCGACAAATTCCGCAGTAAAATCATTGACCGTCTGCGATTGCATAACCCATGAATCCTGATCGTTTGGCGTAAGCAATTTAATGGACTGTTTGTAACAAGCCATTGCCAAAGGATTGTTTGTGCGATTCATTGCACTGTTTTTCTGCTTCTTTTCTTCGTGTTTTTCAGAAGAAACATCACTTTCTTTTGGCGACTTCTTTTCCTTTTCCAAAATATCTGCCGCTTTCTGCAAATCTTTACCGCATTCAGAAATATTCACGTCTTTTTTAAAGCATTCACTTTTTTCCGGCAGATGGGACGCTAATTCATGAGAAAGATTCACGAATCTGTCAAAATTTGGATACCCTGACGTTCCGCCTTTCACGATCTGTTCGACAAGATGATTTATCCTTGGAACACTCTCCTCAACAACTGATTTGATAGGTTGGCAATCCGCTCGGGCCAAAAGGTACTTGTTCCATGATTTGCAAACAAACCGGACAGATTCGCCTTTTCGTAACTGACTTAGTTCTGGTGCGTATTCTTTTTCAAAATTCGCACGGAAATTATTGAATCTGTTTGGCCCGCGCAGAAAGACTGAATACCCCCCGATACTGCGCTCAACCGATTCTACTCGCCCGCACAACAAAACCGGCTTTGTCCCCATGGCTTTCTCTGCGGCAACGGCATTTTCATCAAAAGCAACAACTACTTCCGGTGCAGTTATGGATTTTTCAACCCCAAGAATCTGATGTTGGATGGCGGGAGGAAATTCGCCCGCAACAGGAATAGAATTTTCGTTTCTTATCAAAGCCGAGACCAACGTTAATCTTGCAATTCTTTGGGTAGCAAACAAGACGTCATCTTTTCTTTTTTCCTGCTCGCTTTTCCCTCCACAGCCAACGAGAACAAAAAAACAAGCCAAAACAGCTATCGCTTTCTTCATTTTCCTCTCTCCCCTGCCCCCCTTGAGCGGGGGGCTTTTTCTCAAAATGCTACCAAAAACATGCCGACGGCGACAACAAAAAGCGTGTAAGCCACAGCGTCAACGACTTTCCTTATCGACAAAAAAGACACAAAATTTTTTCTTTTTGTCCCTTTCGACAACAGCGCCGGATTGGTGTAGGTCATCATTTTGCACCTCTCGTCCTGCTGATGATGGACTTGCGCTGCTGCGCACGATACGCCAGCGCCTTGACGCATGCCGCACCGATTTCCTCGATCACCTCATCCGTCAGACCGATATTCCCCGGATCGGCAATCGCCTGCGCTAGTCCCTCATACGGGCTTTTGTTCGGTATCGCGTCCACATTGAGATGCCCAGCATAGTCAACGTAAAGCCGGAAATTCTGCCGGCTCAACTGCTGCGCGACAATTCCAGCCAGAACGTCATCCGGTATGGTCAAGGTCGGGTGGACATCCTCGCCCTTGTGAACGCGTGACCAGTCGTCGATGAACTTGTTGGCGATGTCGCGTACCTGAGCAAAATAGTCCTTGTCCAGCAAATTGACAGATGGTCTTGGCAATGCTGGCATCTGCTCCGGCATGGTCTTGATGTATTCGCACGCTTCCTCGAAACGGTTTGCAGGCAAGTCCTTGTAACTGGCCAGTCTGAAATGATTGTTGAACCGGCTCCACGCATGCGGTCTGTCTTTGCCAGACGGAAAGCGCTCGGCAAATGAGCGTGGACAGTTCGCCCTGTTGTTCTTTGGTTATCGTTTCCGGTACCTGCAAGGTGCGCCCTGCCTCGGCAAGAAACACGCGAATGACCTTGAGATGGAATGCGGGGCTTATCCAAGCGGCGTAAGCGATGACCAGTTCCTTGCAGGCGTATGTACCGCCGTTGCGACCTTGCAATATTTTAAATGCACAAATTTGTACATTTTCCAATTCTGAAACTAACGCTTTAGTCTGGTCGTTGCGTAGAAAATGAGATGGTCTATCTTTTTCTGCGCTTCCGCTGGCGACATGCAAATCGTTGAGTGAGTATAGGCCGTCTATCTGACGGATTGCGGACGAGCCGATAGAGAGTGCGGACATATGTCCTCCTTGTTGTTCAGTAGTGGCCCACACGGATGAGGGTGGGCAGGTCTCAACTACCGCAACAAGACGGCGAGCCTTATTCAGATATATCGGCTTCTCAACCTGCCCATAGTAGGCAGCATACCTGCTGTGAGCAGGCACAAAAAAATCCGCATGACTGACGGGGCGGAAACCGCTTGTTGTAGTAGTACGGTCAGTATGCCCCGATGGCGGGTTGTTTGTCAATCAAGGGCGAGTGAGTGTTTTGGTTGGGGGTTCCAGTCAGTTAGAATGAAGGCGCGAACAATCATTTTTTTGAAAGGACCCCCCGATGGAAGACAAAATTTTTCCGATCAAAGATTTCTCAATCTCCCTTGGCGTTGGTACAGAATTGGTTCGACTCGTGTTTGTTTACGATGGGAATCCCCCGATACCAATGCCTTTCCTGATGCATCTAGATATAATAAGACGACTCCATAAGGATATAGGTCTGTTCCTCCAAGAAGTCGCAAAGCACCCCGGAATAACAAACCAGCAAGATACTCTGCAATAGTTTTCTTTTCTTTCCCCATGAAAAAATTTCTCCTCTCTCTTGCGTTCTGTCTTCCTGTCCTGTGCCATGCCGCCGGAAACGATGACCAGACAAAGCAATGGCGGCATGATTTCGCGCTCTGCACGCATTACGAAACGATGTTGCGCGTCGCCATCGGAAGTCGTGTCATGCAGATGTCACCGCAACAGGCGTTCAAGCAGCTTTCCGATACTCGCGTTTCATTGCGTGGCTTTCCTTTCCCTGACGCGCCATCGCTCACTGATTCGCAGCTGAAATTCATCGTGAATGAGGCGTACTTCGGCAGATTCAGCACGATCGACAGCTTGCCGTCCATCCCGTGCCATGAACTTGCTTCCCGCCCGTCCGGATGGAAGCCGCTGCGATAGTTCTTCATTTGTTCAGCAATTCCTGCATGACAACCGGCATAGCCGCCTTGATAAACTCCCACGAAAGCGAAACGGCTGCCTGCCGTGCTTTGTTCCGGATCCGTACCCAAACGTTTTGATCGCGCAGCGCGTCCAGCAAGTCATGACCTGCCATCGAAATGAACACGCCCTGAACGTCATATTGCGAAAATTTGCCCGCCCATCCTCGCGTTATCTTGCCGTTCTGCAAAATCCCCGCATCCAGCATGATTTCGATATGTCCGAGAACATCATCTTCCGACATGCCGGAATCAAGATACTTTTCCTTTTCAAGATAGACCGTCAGTTCTCCTGCTTCCACTTTCTCAAGGATGATCCTGATCGTGTCCCAGTTACGCTTCATTTACGATCCCCTTATCCGTCAAAATTCTATCTACCGTCCGATAAGCAACCGCATCCATTCCTTCTTTTCCTCTTGTGCCGCGCAAATACGCCTTGATGTCTTTCATCTGCCGCGTGATGGTTGACACGTGAACACCTGCATAGCTGGCGACTAGCGTTGCCGAAGGCCGTACGCCACTGTAAAAAGCCCTCACGCACCATATTGCAGATGCCCGATCAGCTCCTCGCAACACATTCCTGCATACATCAAAAACGATATACGGTATCGCTTCCGACCATTCCTTGTTTTCGATCTTGCCAGAGCAACACGGATGACCGCAGCTGCACGGCAACCACATCGGAGCGTATTTCGCCGTTATCAGGCTTTCGATCAGCTTGCCGGCGGAACTGACTTCGCGCCGTATCATCCCTGCCTGCGCCGCGCCATTTAGCCCGCCCAGTCCCTTGCCGGTGGTCGGCAATGGCTCCGGCGACAGGCGTGCTGTAATGCAGTTCTGGCCGGTGTAGTTGTACGCAAAAACAAGCGCCTGTTCGGTGTTTTCAAACAATGTCATTCTCCGCAAAGTTCAACCGCCACTTCTACCCGTGGAAAATCGGAATATCGCTTATCGACAATCGCATGCGACACCTTCGCATCGTCAGCGTAAACCACGCCATTGAGCGCGACCGACACGATCTTGCCGACGTTGTCCCAGTCCGGCTTTTTTGTGTGCCGCATCTCGCCTGACAGCGCTGTTTCTCTGACCGCCTTCGTGGAGGATTGTGGGATCGGGAAAAACGCCGTCACGGAAAGCGAAATCGCGCCCGTGAGCAGCTTTTTTCCCTTCATGGCTTTGATAACACACCGCTTGACGATCGCTTCGTAGGATCGCGTTTTATCGGGCGTGTAAGCATGTCCGTTTTTGGTGAAACGTGGACGGGCTTTGCCGACAGGTTCTCCTGGAACTGAAAATCGGATGCAGGTCATCATGCCTCCTTACGCCCGACACATCACGGCATGTCTTGTTGCGGCGTCCCAGATCTTGAACATTTCGAAAATGTGTTCTCGCTGCTTCGCCTGATCTGCAAGAATTTCTTTTTTGCTCTTGTAAGGAACGTCGCGCTTCC
>Ga0192267_1104_pt1 | contig 12350 bp, 7 predicted proteins | sample Koala_Koa23_M3_FD_131260 | JGI IMG/M metagenome (GOLD analysis project Ga0192267, IMG submission 131260) | Enriched cells from koala feces incubated with labeled cellulose particles, San Francisco Zoo, California, United States - Koala_Koa2-3_M3 ...
AGCCAAGGAGAAAGCGAACTTACGGATTCTTCCTTGGCTCATCTCGTCGGGAAAACCGTATCGGTATTGAATGTGGGTAGCCCCGAGATGGGGCAAAGCGTTGTAGACCCAGACTTCGTGCCGGAAGAACCGGAATCCGAACCGGAGCCGGAGGGGGAGAATACATAATGGCCGACAAAGGCAAGCTCACTCTGCAATATGGCGTTTCCGGCAAGGTCATTGTCGGGCTGCCGTTCACATCGGTTATGGCTCCGTTGCCTATTGATAGTGAAGGTGACTCTGGTTCAACCGTAGGTCTTCAGCGGGCACTGGGAAAGACCGCCATTCACGTGCATAGGAGTGTTAATTTTGAATATGCCGCGACAAAAAGAGGCTGGCTGACTGACCGCTCCGCCTATAAAGAGGCCGAGTTTTATGAGGCCCCGTTCCTTCCCGAAAACTATGGAGAACCTGTTCAACCTTTTAGTGGGTCGGTTGAGGTTGTAATTCCTGGTGGCCAAGGAGAAGACAGCTCATTGTATATACAAACAAACAAACCAACTCCACTTAAGGTGCTTAGCATCACAGTGGATATCGACTTTGGGGAAACGCGATAGCTCAGACGCCGCTGCCTGCGGCGGGCACGCCTGCGGCGGGCACACCTGCGGTGGGCACAAGCCTCCCAGCGACTGAGGCAGCTCAAGCGCCGCTGGGCTTTCCTTTGGTTTCCTGACGGAGGTAATATGGCACTTGGGGCAAGTCTTGTTCTTATGGGGATTGGAGCCGCGGTACAAACGGTATCCAGCTATAATCAAGCTCAAGCTCAAGCCGCGAACTATAGGTCGCAAGCTGCCGCTGCCGAGCAACAGGCAACTATTGCCTCAGCTAATCAACGCCTTGCTGAGGAACAGGCATCTGCCGAGCGTAAGCAGGGCTATGAAGAAATGCAGACCAAGCGTCTCGAAGCCGCGCGGATAATCGGACAACAACGTGCCCAGATGGGCGGGAGCGGCGTGGCTGTCGACCAGGGCAGTTTCCTTGATGTTTTGGCCGATACCGCCAGTTCCGGTGAAATTAGCGCAATTAACGCTTATAATCAGGGAATTGATCGGGCATATGCCCAGGAAATCGAAGCTTGGAATTACGAAAACCAGGCAGGAGCATATCGCGCACAAGCGTCAAGTCTTCGTAGTGCCGCAAGTAATGTTTCCAGCGGATCCATTTGGGGAGCACTTGGGACGGCAGCAACGGGTATAGCTTCAATTGGAACGACTTGGGGCATGGGCACTAATTGGGCGTATACGAATCCCTTTGCGACGAGCTAAAGACAAGCCAAGGAAGAAAGCCTGCGGCAGCAAGCCTTGCGGCGTCTGAGCATATGAAGCAAAAAGAAATCATAATTCAGTACATTCCGCGCTTCCCTGAATTGCACGAAGCCTTGGAAAAGTTTCGTTTTTGCGTCTTTGTCATGCATCGCCGTGCAGGGAAGACGGTTATGGCTGTTAACCACCTAATAAAACAGGCACTGCTTTGTGATAAGCCTTTTGGGCATTTTGCTTTTATCGCGCCGTTTCGAACGCAAGCGAAGAGTATCGCCTGGGAGTATGCGAAACATTATACTGCATCTCTACCTAGAACTGTAAACGAGTCTGAATTATCAATTACTTTGCCGTCCTGTAATGGCTCAGCAAAAATCCGCCTGTTTGGTGCGGATAATCCTGATGCGTTGCGGGGCCTCTATTACGATTTTGTGGTGATAGATGAAGTTGCCCAATGTAAAGCCGAAGTCTGGCAGGAAGTAATCCGCCCAAGTCTGGCCGACCGTGACGGACGTTGCCTTTTTATTGGTACGCCACAAGGACCGAACCTTTTTCGCGATCTTTATCTCTTGGCTCAAAAAGAAGAAAATACGGATTGGTTCGCGGCCTCATATCCCATCAGCAAAACGAACGTACTCGATTTTGAAGAAGTTGAACGTATTAAGGCTGAACTGGGGCCGGACGCCTTTGCTCGTGAATTTTTGTGCGATTTTAATGTTGCGGCGGCGACGACTCTTATCCCCTTGGCTTTAATCCAAGAAGCCATGGGGAGAGAATATCCGGAGCATATATGGAAAGACTCGCCGCTAATAGTCGGTGTGGACGTGGCTCGTTACGGAGATGACAGCTCCGTTATTACTCTTCGACAGGGGCTTGTTGTCCATCCGCAACTGGTATACAAAGGATTAAGCCTAACTGATTTATGCGGGCGCGTTGTCTCGCTTTATAACGAAAAGAAACCTGCCGCGTTGTTTGTAGATGCAATTGGTGTGGGGGCCGGGCTTGTTGATAGGCTTGGAGAGCTTGGGATACCCGTGACAGAGGCTCTTGCTTCGGCACGAGCGATAAAGACGGAAAAGTTTGTAAACCGACGGGCTGAAATGTATACAGAGCTGGCGGACTGGATTAAAGCCGGGGGAAAGCTCCCTGACGATCCCTCCTTGGCTGAAGAACTTGCCGCGCAAGAATATGAATTTACTTCAACAGGGAAAATGCGGTTGTTTAAGAAAGACAAAATCAAAGAGAAAATAGGTCGGTCGCCAGACAAAAGTGACAGCCTGGCTCTTTGTTGGTTTAGCGCCGCACCCATAACGACCGAAGAATATCATGCGGGAATTAAGTTTAACACAGAAGCGGACACCACCTACGAACCGTTGGAGTATTAAATGCCGGTTTATGAAGGTATGATTATCAGGGGTCGCTCCCCGCGCATCCAGCGACCACAGCAAAGCGAGACTCCGTATGTTCCGCAGGGAACCGCGCGTCTTGATGATTCTCCCTCTCGCATCGCCGCTGCCGGCTCCGCTGCTATTAACCAGGCTAACCAGGCTTATGGGGAAAACATGGGCCGCTTTGGGGCGGGCCTCTCTACGCTTGGCCGAGCCGGAGCGGAAATCTATACGCATTATTCTGCCGCTAAAGCTGAAGAACTTTCCACTCTTCACATTCAGCAGCTTAATCAGTCCGCCTCCGGTGAAAATGGATATTTTTCTCGCCAAGGGGAAAGCTCTTTCTCTGTAGCGAGTGAATTTGCATCTGAAGCGCAAGGCTTGCGGGACGAAGCGGAAAAGCAGCTTAATCCCCTGGCTATGCGGCTGTATGAACGGAAGATAGGCGACTTTACTTCGCGCGAAGCTATCAAGCTTCAGCAGCACATCATGAACCAGTTGCGGCTTTTTGAAGATCGCAACGATGATGCCGCCACAGAAAATGCCCTCGACATGGCCGCGCAAAATTACAATGACCCTGAAGAGCTAAACCGTTGGATAGGTGAAGCTCTTTCTTCGCAAGGGCGCAAACTTGACCGTCAAGGTTTTAGTGAAGAGGCGAAAAGAACCGCGTCCAAAGAAGTTGTTAGCGGCGCATTTCGCGGCGCGTTTACCATGGCACTTGCTAACAAAGATACCGGTAGAGCTCGAAGAGTTTTACATAACGCTTTAGGCAAAAGCGGCAATACTGTTCGCCCGCACCCACCGCTCCCTGAAGGCAAAATTATTTTGGCAGAAAGAATAGCCAAGGAAGAAGGTGTTGACCCCGAACTCGTTCAGGCTGTTATTTGGCAGGAAAGTCGCGGTAATTCTCATGATGTCTCACGTAAGGGCGCAGCGGGTGATATGCAGCTTATGCCGGCGACAGCCAAGGAAATGGGTGTTACGGATGTTTTCGACCCCGAACAAAATATCCGTGGCGGCACGAAATACCTTAAAAAAATGCTTGATGCCTTTGATGGTGACGAGCGTCTCGCGCTTATGGCCTACAACTGGGGGCCGGGGAACGTTAATAAGTGGTTGGCGGCGGGAGCAAACCCGACAAAGATTCCAAACGAAACGTTGCGGTATGTTGATTCTCTCCTTGGCTCAAAGCCTTCTGGTGAAAACCAACTGACAACGAAAGACGAAGTCTGGATGCGCAATGCCCTTACTAATGCCGAAAAACAGCGGAAAGGCGAAAGCGCGGTCGCGTTTACGAACCTTCAGAACGACTTCCAAAATGATGCACTGCAAGGAAAAGATATTTCAGGCTATCGCAATTTTGCAAAATCTGAATTCATAGAATTTTACGGCGAAGAGCGAGGCGAGCGGGAATATCTTAAGTATACGGAAGCCAAGGAAGCAAATTCCCACCTGCGCGATATGAAGGATATGACGAGCGAGGAGATCAATCGCTGGATTGTCGATAACCGCCCTGAGGCGGGGCCGGGCTCCAAGATTAAGGACTCCATTTATAAGCTGGTGGCAAATGCAATGGGTCAGGAATTAGTCGCCCGTGCGCAAGACGGTGCCGCCTATCTCGTATCCCGCGATGAAGATGTCGCCAGGGCGCGAGAAACCATGTTTAGCGACATGAACGCCGACAGCGTTCAGGCTTATGCACAAGTATCAGCGGCAGCGGCTGGGAAACGCGGCATGTCGCTTACACACCTTTTTCCGCAAACAGACATTATGAATATGGCCGCTAGGATCAACGCTTCCGGTACTCCCCTGAATGAACTCGCGCGAGTTATGGAAAGCGTAGGTTCCTATGGCCTTGACGTTTCACGACAACTTTTTTCCAAGCAAGGCGGGAACCTTCCGGCGGCAGCGCAACATGCGTACATGATACGAAATACTGGTGACGGCGATCGACTGTGGAATGCCTTACGAGACCCTGAATTTGTTAAAAATACCAAGAACGTGCTGGGGCTTACGGGCACGGACAATACAGATTTTGAAGATCGCTTACGTACCGCAACCGAGGAATTTGCGCGAACCTTTGGTTATCATACGGATGCGGCGGTAAGCCTACAAAATTCTGTTCGCGTTCTTGCCCTGCTATATATGCGAGACGGGAAAAATTCTAAGGATGCTGTGTCGGATGCGGCGGCGCGGTTTACCGACAGATATACCGTTACCGGTTCTTTGCGTATTCCAAAGATGGATAGCCAAGGAAAAACAATTGACGCGGCCTCCGTTCTGCAGGGAAGTCGTCGCTCGCTTAATGCTATTGCCGGAAACCCTGAAGACGTCGAAGAGCATCTCTTGCAGACGCTCTATCCCGTAAGAGAATTGGGAAGCCATGAAAACCAGTTGCAGACCATACAGCGTGATCTTCAAGATAATGGTGAATGGTTGGTTAATGAGGATGAAAGCGCGGCGCAGCTTTTTATTCATGGTTTTCTTGTTCGCGATAAAAACGGCAGGCCGGTAGAAAGAACCTGGGATGAGTTTTCTTCTCTGGCTTCGGATTTGACTGACCGCGAAGCAGAAAGACGTCGCATCCAGACAAACCGGATGATTATGTTCCGTGGTGTTGAGGGAGCGCGAGAGGCTCTTGGTGAGAATTTCGACGAGTCTGTTGCGCTCGATTACCCTGCGCTTTTTAGGAGAAACCGGTAATGCCCTTTTTTACGGAAATACCGGAGCGTAATCAGATAGTTCCTCTCTCCGCCGACATGTGGGAGCCGGGAACGCTCGACTTTTTTGCCAATGGGTTTTCTCATGCTTTGGCCACAAACCCCATACAAGGAGCGCGAAACCTTTATAGCCGGTATGAGCCATTTCGAGAGCGGCTTAACGTGGAAGAACAGGCTAAAATGATAGAAGAGGCGGGGCTTATCGGCGTCATTACCCCCAACGAAGGGTATTCCCGCGACCACGTACAGCTTATGCTGGAACAAAAAGGTGAGGAACTCTGGCGGCAAAACGTTTCTTCCCGCGCCTCCGGTTTTATAAACAATGCGATGAGTTTTGCTGGTGGGCTTACCGGCAGCTTTTTTGATCCTATTAATATTGGGGCCGCTTTTGTCCCTGGCCTCGCTTTTCGTGGTGGCATCTCAGCGTTACGCGCCATTTCCGCGACGCGAGCGATGGGAACTTCTCTCTTGGCTCAAAATGCCGCCCGTCAAGCAGCAATCGCCGGCGCAACAGGTTGGGGGCGCGCTGCCCTTCTTGCACGACAAGGAGCGATAGAGGGTGCTATTGGCGCGGCCATGATTGAGCCGCTTATTTATTCAGGGATGACAGCCGCACAGGCTGATTATTCCTTGGCTGATTCGCTTGTGAATGGTTTCTTTGGCTCTATTATGGGCGCGACGCTTCATCCAATTGCGGGCATGGTGAGCCATTGGCGTAACCCGCATCGTGGGGCAACGACAGAACCGGTTTCTTCCACCGACTGGCACCGGCAAGATTTCGAACAGCGCAATTTTGAAGCGCGGATGCGGGCAAATCCAAACCTTGATGAGAATTTAGCTCGCCAATGGGCTCAGGCTGATGCCGCGCTTTTTGACGCCAACGCCAGACGGTGGGCTGCCGATACGGGCCAGTCAGCCATTGATTATTATGAGCGCAACCCCGTGGAGTTTCGCGGCGAAGCTCAGACGCCGCTGGGCTCTAATATGTCTCCAACAGGACAAAGGCTTGAATCTCCGTCTCAGGCGCCGCTAGGCTCCGCAGAACCGCAAAGCTCCGCAGGAGCGCGGGGAGCGGTCTCCTTTGATGAAGGAAAGGCCGTCATCACCTTCTTCCAGAATTCCGATGCGACTACCGCACCGCATGAGATGTTTCATATTTTCCGGCGGGAAATGGCGGATGCTGCTCACGTGCCTGGCGCGTCCGACGCTATCCGTGCTCGTTATGCGCAAATGGAAGACTTTGTTGGAGCAAAGCCGGGGAAGGCCTGGACAAGAAGCCAAGAAGAAAAATTCGCCCGCGCCGGCGAAGCATTCATCATGGAGGGCCGGGCGCCGTCTGCCGCGTTACAGCCTGCTTTTGATTCCATGAAAGGCTTCTTTCTCGACGTTTACTCGAGCGCAGACGCGGCGGGCCTTAAAATCTCCCCGCAAATGAGAAACGTTTTCAATGACATGTTGACTGTGCCGTTCAGTGAGGCGGAGCGGAACTTTACCTATGCAGTCGGCGATCTTCTGACGCGCGAGCCAGAAGTTGCAATTGTTGCTGAAGCCAAGAGAATAATGCCAGATGCAGAGGTCGCGCGAGTCTTTGGAATGTCGGAAGTTGCCGAGCTTCGTGAAGGTATCCAAAATGCGGATGCAGATTTTGATACATTTGTTTCGCGTGAAGCAAATCTTTCAGAAGGCGCGCAAAATATTATAGCTGAGGCTGAACCTGCGATCGCCGATTCTGATGCTAGGCTTTCGCAATATGACGTTGCCGACGCCGTAACGCCGGAGATACTTGATGCCATAAAACGGGGCGAGGCGCGAGAATCTCTTTCCTTGGCTTCTCTTGATGCTGAAAGACTTGCTCCTGAAGACATTACGACGCTCTATGAATCCGCTGCCGAAAAGCGTGCCGCAGGCATGGATGACGATGAAATTCTTAACGCCATGGCGGAGGAGATCAATAGAGACCGAATTGTCGAGCTTGCCCGAAACCGAGCCCTGAAGTTGCAGCGCAACCGGAATGTGGAAAACTTGGGGTATGTGCTGAACACCTTCAGGGGCAAAGAGGGTGACGGCATCTCGGCTCTTCTTGTTGGCTCCAAGTATGTACGCGAAGGGAGCCACATATCCGTTGATTCCTTGGGTGTTGGACTTTCTGGTCAGTACAGGGGAGAGCTCGCGGCGGAATTAAACAGGCTTTCCCCCGCGCATTTTCAGGCCTTTCGCACAAACACCCTGCAGCGGGAAATTGCGCGCGCCCTTTATACCATTAACAATCCTGACGCGCCAAAGTACAATGGCCCCAAAATGGCCATGGAAATCGCTGAAGTGGTGTATCGCGTCCAGGAAAAAGCCAGGTTAAAAGAAAACCGCGCCGGAGCCTGGATTGGGCGTCTCCCTGGCTATATCGCACGGCAAACCCATGATGCGTATCGCATCCGCAAAGGTGGTGGTTCCGCCTGGACAAGTTTCATGAACGAAAATCTTGACTGGGCTAAAACGGCGGATGGGGCGTATTTGAACGACATTGCCGGACGCGAAAAGTTTTTGCGCGATTCATATACCGTTATGTCTACGGGCAAACACGTCCTCCACAACACCATGGCGAACGAGCTTGCACGGACGAGCCGTATCGGGAGTGCGGCGGCGCGGGCAAGCCATGAACGCGTATTCATTTTTAAGGATGCCGACGCCTGGTTTAACTACCAGGAAAAATACGGCACAGGGAAGCTTTCGGACACCATTGTGTATGGCCTTGATCGGGCGGCCAAAAACACCGCGCTTATGCAAATCCTGGGGCCAAGCCCACAGGCGGGGCTTGAAGCCTTGCAACGTGAAGCCACGAACGCACTTTTAAAGGCGGGAGATGCCAGGGGCGTTGATGCGGTTGGTCATGACCGTATCCGCAACCAAATGAAAGAGGTTGATAATACCATCAACATTGAGGGGAATCCTTCGCTCGCGCAAGTCGGCCGCAATATCCGCGTCTTTGAAAACATAACCAAGCTTGGCGGTGCGGTCATCTCCGCCTTTTCTGATATCCCGAACCTGGCTGGAGCCCTTGCCTATCGCGGCGCGGGCGGCTGGTGTGAAAACATGCTTGCCGCCATTCGTGGACTTGGCAAAGGGCGCGGCAGTGCGGAACAGCAGCGTATCCTTGCATCTCTTGGCGTGTACTTTGACTCCACGATGCAGACAATGGCAGCCCGTATGTCGAACGGCGGCCTGGACGCGGGGGGTATTAACAACAGGCTGAACGGTATTCAAAACCTTTTCTTCCGCCTCTCCGGTCTTTCTTGGTGGACGGATACGCAAAAGGCCTCGGCGGGGTTAATGCTTTCGCACGATTTAGCCAGACAAAAAAATAACTCCTGGGCGAGGCTCGCACATAAACGGCAGCGCGCTCTTTCGCTCTACGGCATTGATGAAGGAAAGTGGGAAATCATTCGGCGCGGTGAAACGAAGGCGGCAGATGGGCGGCACTATCTGACACCTGACGGCATTGAAACCGTGCCGGACGAGATGTTCGCGAATTACTTACGAAGCCAAGGAAGAGAGGCGACCCCCTCTTCTATCTTGGCTTTGCGTGAAGAAATTCAAGACCAGTTCCGCACCTATTTTTCGGACGGCATCGGCGACGCGGTCATTGAGTCGTCCGCCAAAACACGGGCCATGCTCCGGCAGGGGACCAGCGCGGGAACACTCCCCGGCGAATTTTTCCGCTTCATCACGCAATTTAAAGCCTTTGGTTTTGAATATGCGAACCGCTTTCTCTCGCGGGAAGTGTACGGTTATGGGGCAAACAGTTTTGCTGAAGGACTGGCGGGGCAATTTGTGCGCAACCAATATGGCGAGACAGGACATTTGATGCGACAAATTGCCGCGATGACGCTTTTTGGGTATCTCTCCCACAGCGTCAAACAATTGGCGGCGGGGAAAACGCCGCGCGATCCCGCAGACGCGCGTACATGGGTAGCGGCCCTGACACAAGGCGGCGGACTTGGTATTTACGGGGACTTTCTTTTTAGCGAATTGGGAAATGCCAAAAACCGGTTCGGCGGTTCACCCCTGGCTACCTTTTTGGGTCCGACCGCCAGTTCGGTTGAAAGTTTCTATAATTTGTATGTTGATTTCATGAATGGCGACGCCAGGGCGGCAAACACCTTCCGCACGCTCTGGAGCCATGTGCCGGGGAACAACCTGTTTTACTTCAAAGGCGCATTCGATTATTTAATAGCGTATAATCTTTATGAAAGCTTAAATCCAGGTTATATTTCTCGTATGAAACGGCGAATCGAGCGGGAGCAAAACCAAACATTTTGGCTCGATCCAAAAACTTTTACGAGGTAATGATGATATGACTCTCGATACAATCGTTCGCCGCATCAATTATGAAGGTGATGACCGCACTACTTGCTTTACCTTTCCCTTCAAAGTTTGGGGTGAAGAGCAGGTTGTTGTCTATTGTTACGACCCCGAAACGCCTTGGACGGAAGAGAACATCACGCAACAAACGACCGTCACATTAAATGATGACAACTGCGGTGGCGCGGTTATATTTAGCACCCCCCCGGCTTCCGGCGTATATCTCGCCATTGTGCGTGAAGGGAATTTTTTACAGGAAGACCAATATTTTTCCGGCTCCCGTTTTGACGCGCACGAGATAGAAGACCGGTTTGATGAAGATGCCGCCGAGCGGCAGGAACTTCTTGACGCCACCGCCCGTTCCATCAAGGTGCCGAATTCCAGCACACAGACCCCAGAGGCGGTCTATGAAGAACTCATTTCTGGTGCGGCGGTTCTAAATAACTCCCTTACCACCCTGACGGATCTCTACAATCAGGCTGTCTACTACTACAATCTGGCCCTGGGGCTTTATGGCGAAGCGAGTTATACGCAAGCTAAAGAGGTCTCCTTCACCGTTGAAAGCTCACATATCGGCGAATGGGTCTGTTCTATTCCTGAAGGCTTCAAATACCACCCCACAACTCATCAGCTCCTTGTCACGATTGATGGTCTTGCTTTAACGCCTGGTACTCATTTTGAAGAAATCGGGACTTATAGTGAAGAATCCGATCAAATTCGGTTTAAAATTAACATATACAAAGGCCAGCAGGTTTACATTAAAGCCATGTTCCTTGGGACAGAAGACTTTAATGTTAAGCTCCAGGAGATGAATGACAAGGTTGAGGCGGCGGAAAAGGGTCTGCAAGATATCATTGAATCTGCCAAAAAAGAATTGCAGGGAATTATTGATAGTCTTGGCGACAGCGGCGACAGCGGCGGCGACAGCGGCGACAGCGGCGGCGACAGCGGCGGCGGCGGCAGCTATGACAACAGCGGTGGCGGAAGTTTTATCCAACCCACACAAGGTTCTTGCTCTCTTACGAAAAATTACTGCGTCGGTTGCTGTCTCTCGCTTCCTTCAAATGTTTGCTACTACTATAACACAAATACTCTCCACTTGGCTATTGACGGCTTGGTGCTCTCGCCTAAATATTTTGAGGAAATCGACGACAATAATGACAATGGCGCAACTTGTGTAAAACTTTGTGACATTTGTCTGTGTAAAGACCAAGAGTTATACGCCTGGACAGACGGCTTCTGGTGCAGCCAAAAATAAAGAAACAAGAAGAATACTCAATCGCCGTAAAGCTTTCCGCTGAAAAGGTAATACAAGCCAAGGAGAAAGAGGTAGAAGCCATGCGGCAGGCGACAGTACGGCTAAAGTCTTGACCCCCCCCTTTTTTTTACATATAAAATTCTCAATCGCCGAAGGGCTTTTCTCCTGGCTCCGCAGGAAGCCTTACGGCAGCTGAGTAAAGGAGGCACCTATGGCATACGAGGCGGAAACCGTTGGCAGAGAAAATGGCCGACTTAACAAGTACCGTTAACGAAACGGTGAAGGATAAGGATATGGGCGATATTGCCGGACTCTTGGCCCTTATGCAGGGCAACAAGGGAATGGATTTGCCCGGCCTTATGGCCCTTGCCCGAGAAAAAGGGTACGACAAAAACTGGGGAGGCGAAGGAATGTTCATCTTCGTTTTCCTCTTGTTGTTCCTGTTCGCGGGCGGAGGCTGGAATGGTCTGAATCGAGGGCAGCAAGCAGATTTTGCCGCGCTGGCCGGAACCAATACGGAGGAAATCGTGGGACTCCATGATCGTATCGCCGATGCCCGCGCTGCTTCTTCCCTTGGCTTCCAGCAGCTTCAGACCTGGCTATGTGAATCCATTTCAAATGTCATCTCCGCAACCCGCAATCAGGGCGACCGAATTGCTGATGTTACTCGTAGTGTCGGCGATACTGTCCGTGACGCGGCAGCGCGACTTGACCTGGCTATGGCTGGCATTGTGAATCGTGTGGATAACGTTGTCCGAGACGTGAAAGAAGGCAACGGCTTGATTAGCGCCAAGATCGAGCTTGAAGCACTGAAAGCGGAAAACGCGCGCAATGCCCTTGAATCCCGTGTTTTGCAGGGACAAAAAGACGGCTTTCTTATTCTGAACCAGCGGTTCGACCAGCTTGAAAACAAGATGACGAACCAGGCCCTGGCTGAAGAAAATGCCCGCCTGACCCGCGAAAACGTAACGCTTCGCGATGTTATCCGTGAGGATAAGATTGCGGACAAGACCGTGGCTCGCCTGGAAGGGTTTGCGTTAAGGAATTATACGCCGACTCGGACAACGACAACCACGGATACGACGGGTTAATCATGGCTGGTGTCCTTGGTTGCAGTTCATGCGGGATAGGTGGTCTTGGTGCGTGCGCCCACAACTGTTGCGCTATGGCTGTAGGGCCGGGTACGCAAGCTTGTTGTTGCTCATTGGCGATGGGTATCTGTGTTTGTTCCTCCCCTCGCAGTATTTGTATTGGCAGTAATACCATTAACTGTGTGCATATTGGGTGCTATCGTCTTGCCCAGCCCGGCTCAGCTTGCAACTGCTGC
>Ga0192267_1106_pt1 | contig 12183 bp, 10 predicted proteins | sample Koala_Koa23_M3_FD_131260 | JGI IMG/M metagenome (GOLD analysis project Ga0192267, IMG submission 131260) | Enriched cells from koala feces incubated with labeled cellulose particles, San Francisco Zoo, California, United States - Koala_Koa2-3_M3 ...
TTGTTTTTTTGTTTACTTTATAAGTATACTATTTTGAGGATGGGGTGGCAAGAGGAAATGGTATTTGTAAATAACAAAGGATGCAGGTTTTATCGGGAGGCTTTAACAGGAGTCGTATAAAAGTATTGCCCGGCTGCTGTTTTTTTTGTTATATTTATAAAGGAAACTGATAAAAAATTGGAATCTTACAGAATAGGAGCAATTATGGCGAAAAGGTTCAATGTAACAGGCAATTGTATACCGGAACGCCACTATATGGTCGACATCACAGATCGTTTAAATGCCATTAAAACGATGATAGATGACGGGGATTACTTTACGATCAACAGAGCCAGGCAGTATGGAAAAACCACTACTTTGCGGCTGCTTGCAGAATATCTGAAAGCGGAATACACGGTTGTCTGTATTGATTTTCAGAATCTGGATTTCTCTGAATTCTCAGATATACCATCATTTGTGTCGGCCTTTGCCAGAGAGTTTTATATCGGCATAAAAGGAAGCAGTCATATTTCTGAAAGCTGTATGGATAAAATACGTCAGATTGCCGATTGCAAAGCGGACACCCATACTCTTCGCAGATTGTTTTTAATTTTAAATGAGTGCTGCGCACAATCGGCATCCCCGATTGTGCTGATTATTGACGAAGTAGACACTGCTTCGGATTTTCAGGTTTTTCTGGATTTTCTGGCGCAATTGAGAAGCGGATATATAAACCGAGATATGACGCCGACATTTCAATCTATCATTTTGGCGGGGGTACAGGATATCCGTAATATAAAACAAAAGCTCCGTTCCGAATCGGAACATCAGCCGAACAGTCCGTGGAATACTCGCGCAGACAACGAGGAAAATGAGTGCTGGCACTCATTTGACGACTGTCCGCGGGATTATAGGGAGCATTATGCTCCCTATAATATTGCATCCAGATTTTCCGTAGATATGAGTTTTTCTGCAAAAGATATAGCGGGGATGCTTCGGGATTACGAAGCAGATCATGCAACGGGCATGAATATTGATTCCATTGCGAAGCTGATTTATGATTATACTTCCGGATATCCGGTTTTGGTTTCTGATATCTGTAAATATATGGATGAAGAGATTGTTGGAACGGGCATTTTCATGGATAAAACGTCTGTGTGGACGCCGGACGGAGTGGTCGAAGCAGTCAGCCGTATTTATGATGAATCAAATACGCTGTTTGAGTCGTTGCAGGATAAATTGAATACGTATCCGGATCTCCATAAGATGTTGTATTTCCTGTTAATGGAGGGAGAACCTGTTATATATAATCGTTATGATCCTGCCGTACAGACGGCTCTGATGTATGGTTTTATTCGGATTGAAAACAAAACGGTGGTTGTTGCGAACCGGATATTTGAGACACAGCTTTACGATACATTTCTGGCGTCGCCTGAGATGCGAAAGTCCGAGTTCTATTTGCGCGGAGACCGGGAAAAATATGAGTTTGTAAAAAATGGTGTGTTGAATATGGAGTTGATTTTGCAGCGTTTTGTCACTGCATTTGATGATCTGTACGGAGACCGGTCACAGCATTTTCTGGAAGACGATGGGAGAAGATACTTTCTGCTGTATCTTCGGCCGATCATCAATGGTGTCGGGAATTATTACATTGAATCCAGAACCAGAAATCAGGAACGCACGGATGTAATTATTGATTATCTCGGCAGGCAATATGTTTGCGAACTGAAAATATGGCGGGGAAATGCATATCATGAGCGCGGCGAAAAACAGCTGACAGATTATCTGGATTACTACCATTTGGATAAGGGGGTATATGCTCAGTTTCAGCTTTAATAAGAATAAGAAAATTGGTGTGAGGGAGATTCGATTGGGGGAAAAGGTTTTGGTTGAGGCAGTGGTGTGAGATGGTATGGAAGCGCCAGCCATCGAGAGATGACTGGCCCTTGGGAACGCTTACGATATACCTTTACTGTTCATTATTTTTACTGCTACCTGTTCGAATGAAGGCACATATCCGATATAGTCATATTCAATTCCTGTTTCTTCTACAAATTCCTGAAATGCTTTGTACTCATGCTCTTGCCATGAGGGATAGTTAAAATATTCGTCGAAAACAATAATTGTGCCTGGAACAATTTTGTGTTTTAATTCAGAAAAAACAATTTTGGATGATGAATAAAGGTCACAGTCTACATGTATGTAGGCACAGTTTTCGTCATGTTCTGTGCAAAATTCGGGAAGAGTATCATCAAACCAGCCTTTTATTAATTTTACGTTTTCACGTACAGTAGGAATGTCATTTCTTGCAAATGCGTTTTTATAAAAACCGGTGCGCCATGTTTCAGGCAATCCTTCAAAACTGTCAAAACCAAAGATTGTTTGATCAGGTTTTAAGTCGGCTGCCTGATTAATTGTTTTCCCTGAAAACACTCCGAATTCAAGGTATAGGCCGTCAATTTTTACCTGAGATAAAGCAAATTCCCGTAATTTATTTGCTGATTGAAATGTCTTGCATTTAGGCATATTATGTATTACAAATTCCGCTGTTTCTCGTCCAGCCAAATCAAACAATTGCTGTTTGATGTCTGTATTGGGGATCGATCCAGTCCTTTTTTGACTGGCAAGGGTTAATTTTTCATTATTGTCAATGATTGTTTTACAGATTAAATCAATTCCTTCAGATAGTATATTTTCTATGGAATCAATTTTATTTGATAGTTCACTTAGTTTTTGTAATAGAGTATCTATTTTTTCCTGTAACGCGAAATTCTGTTCTGAAAATGATTCAGAGTTATTTTGAATCTGATCAGAAACACTTGTAATTGATGTTGATGGCACAGATTTATTTAACATAAATACATAGTCGAGTGAATAATCTCAACAAAACTCCTTTCCGCAGAATATCATTAGTCTTGTTATTAGTATTTTCTGGTTTGTAATTTAATTCTTGTATTTTTAATAGTTGCAAAGACATTATAAAGATAATCATTATTCAATATGACTTAAAATAATTTCGCATGCTCTCTTTGCAGCTTTTCCATCTTCATACGACCCCTCTCTTTCATGATGTTTCTTGACTTTGCGGTCATATTCGTTCTTATCAAAATTTAAAATGTTTTCGCATAATTCTTTTGTGTTGTGCGAAATTGAATATGGCCATTTTTCAATAGGTAAGGCAAAGCCACGATCTGTATATATGTAATCATCTAAGTCACTTGCGAACATAAATACAGGTTTTCCTGTAAATGTAAAATCCCACATACAGGATGAGTAGTCAGAAACAAGCACATCAGATGCACACATTAATTCCTGCATGTCATCATACTTTGAAACATCAATTGAATCGGTACGAGGATTGTTTTTTGCAAAATAATGACCTCGATATAATACAATCCATTCGCCTCCAAATCTTTTTGAGAGGGCTTTTTTAAACCAGGAGAAATCAAAAATAAGGTCTCCGCATCCGAATCCACGTCGGAAAGTTGGCGCATAAATCGCAATTTTTTTGTCTTCCGGTATATCATAATAGTTATGCACTTTTTTTATAATATCCGAATAATCAGTAAAGAAAATATCATTTCGCGCCATTCCTGTTGGAACAAAAACTTTCTTATCAAATTCAAAATGTTCCGAAGTATCATCTGTAAAAAATCTACTCCCAGATAAATAGTAGTCAGGTTGAGGATTACCCATTTTAAAAATTTTCAATTCTGAATCTGTACGCGGTGCTAAAGAATGATAACCAATTGTTTTGTAATTCATTCCTGCATGCCATGTGTTTATATAAATCTGATTGTCTCGCTTTATAAAGTTTTCTGGTAAATCGTCATTCGTAATCACTATTTTTGCAGTAAAATGATATTCCCAATGTTCTTTGGATCCGGCTTTGACTACGGGAATATTCATATTTTTTAGTATATCACAGGTTTCCGGATAATCCGAAATCCATATAATATCAAGACGATCGCCAGCTTGCTTGTATAATTCTTTTAATATATATTTTGGATTACAGGAAATGCCTCTCCTGTTTGCCAAATAAAATACGATTCGATTTTTAATAATAGGCATTTGTTTCTGGTATTTTGCCTGTTCATTAATTTCCTTAAGCATGGTATCTAATTTGTCTTTGCTCCCTTGGATTCGTCCTTCGGAAAAATGAGCAGAATTTTCCCACCAGTTCTTTTCTGCTATATCAAATTGTTCTTTTGGTTGAAAAAGATATCTTTCCCAAAAATCAACGTGAGTTAACTCTTCAAAACGGGCATCATATTCATCTCTGACGCGATCATAGTTTTCAATTATATTGTTTCGTACCATCTCGCAGTGCTTTTTTACATCATCGCGTTCAACTTCGCTTCGTTCTGTTATATAACCGGTATTTGTTGCTTCATCATAATACAGAACTCGTCTTACTCCACATACCATGCCTGGACTTGGAATGCTTATAGGAACAATAGCAAATTCTTTTTTTATCGGTTTATCCCATCCGTTGTGAGTGGATATGCGTTGTTCAGTTTGTTTGGCAGATTCTGAAAAGCGTAAAGTGTTCTCATATAAACCATGGGTAAAAGTGACATTTAATTTTTCAACAGGTTGCTTTTTGTACAAATATCTGTTCATAATAACTAAATTTAAATATTCGCCGTCTTGATTTTTCAACCAGTCAATACCTTTAAGAAAATCTTCTATTCCCTGAAGTTTAGTGTGTGCTTCTTTATATCTGTATATCTCAATGTCCTGTTCTATACTGTCCATCAAGGTAGTGTCAAAATACTTTAACATGTCTGTCATTCCAAAGTGCGGTCTGTGTCTGGAATTTATAATACATGCGTTTCGGATATAATAATATTGCAAATAAGGAGATACTTTCTCTTCAAAAGCATCATGCCATACACAAATTCCGTTTATATTGATAAAATGTCTTCCATTACGGAGACCGTATTCGATATCATCTCTTTTGATAAAAATCGGAAGTGGCATATTATCTTTTTGTACTACAGAAATGGGCATGCAGCAATACCACCAACCAAAGTAATTTACAGTATCTTCTTTCTCATTTTTTAATATCCATTTGATATCGCGCAAATCATATTTGTACTTTACAGGCGAAGAACCCATTGTCCTCCAGATGTTTCCTGATTCACTTTGCATCCAGACCATATCATTTCGAATCATCGCACCTGCGATAAAGGCATCATTATAGTCTGGATTTAATAATTGTAAAAAGCAGTAATTCCTTTCTAAAACATGTGGATCTAAACGGACATCATCATCCATCATAATTATATGAGTAAATTGTTTTGTGGATTTTACTTTTAAAATTTCATACATACTTCGGCCGAAACCGCCTGCGCCACCAATATTTTTATTCGGATACACGTGAACATAATCTGTATTTAATTCTTTATAATTTAAAGAGCGTCCATTGTCAGAAATAAACAGTTCTAATTTGTCGTGTAAAGGACTGTGTTCATTATTAATAATATGATGTTCTATTTCATGAATGTTATTTTTGATATATTTTTCTCGTTTAAAAGTACAGATGTCAACGGCAAATTTTACAGGGTTTATCATATCGGAGATTGTTGTTGTATCTGTAAAGTAATATCCTCCAAAAAGTGTACTGCAAGGAATTAATGACGTTAATTTGAAATAAATAAGACCTTCTTTGCATTCATCTATTGGTATTTCGACTTCAACGTTCTGACGTTTATATATTTGAATATTTTCTTCAGTATATAATTCTGAAATGGTTTGCTCGTTGTTCTGACGGATAATGTTAAAGATTTCTAACCGAAAAGCACCTTTGACATCAAGAGATAATTTTAAGTTATTAAGGCATGTGTATTTAATCCATTTTCCTATGGAAAATGAATTAAAATATGTATCAGAAGAAAGAGAACTTCCCTCCTCAAAAAATACGATACCACTTTCTTCTGGTATAATATCATTATCAAAATTGGGTGATTTTGATAATGATATTGTTTTTGAAGACAGACCGACAAGTCTTTCGTCTTCGAAAAAATATTCCGATTCATTTTTTGAATAATCAAAAATGATTTCTTCGGTATCTATAGAGTATTTGCACATTTTATTATTGTATCTGAAATAGAGAAGTTGTTCATTGCATATATTGTCATCCATAAATAATAAATCTTGTAATTTCATTTCAGTCCCCTTTAAATTTTTATTCACCCAGTTTTAAAATGGCCTCTCGAATTTCAGCGCTGCTTGTTCCCTGCGTATAGGGAAAATAGATAATCTGCACATTTTTATCTTCAAAATACTTTTCATAGTTATTAAATCTTTCGGTTCCTTTGTAATCCGATCCGACAAATAAAAAGTCATATTTTACGATGCCTTTTTTATAAATATCAACGTCTTCCGGGCATGACATGATGGCTTCATCCACGTATTTTATGGATGATACAATTGCTTTTCTTTCCTCAAAAGGTATAAAGGTTTGTTTACCTTTATGAGAAGCGTCTTTATGAATACCGACTACCAGGTAGTCACAGTAATGCTTGGCTTTCTTTAATAAATTAAGATGCCCAACATGAAAAAGATCAAATGTTCCGCTCAAATAGCCTATTTTGATTTGCGGTTTTCCTTTATCAGGTAACCGATGATTATCTATTTTATATTGAATAGATTCCAATCCATATTTTTGCGTGTTGTCATGGCTCCGTTTTATTACATTTGCATATATATTTTCACATTCCGGTATGTATAAAAGTTCTCTGCAAAACGCTCTACGGGTAAATTCTGATGCAAAATTATAAAGCATGTTAACATTTGTATTATCTGCTCCTTCAAATCTGCTTCCCTTTATATTGCCGGGAGAAGAATTTAATATTCGGTTAGGACTATTGTTATATTCCAATTCAGCATTTACTGAAGAAATAAAACTGCAGACAGCAGCTTTAGTAGCGCCATACACAGAAAAGAGTGGGGAGTTGATTAATCCTGAGATGCTTCCCATGACACCGCAGTAGAAATCCTTATTGTCTAATAACTGGTTATAGAAGTGTTTTATTATGCGTATAATGGATTCTTCATTTACTTTTATTAACTTTTGAATTTCTGCTTCACTTAAATCCTTAAAAAAAGCCACTCTGCCAAAACCAGCTGTTATGAATAATGCAGAGATGTCATTAAAATTATCAAATATAGAAAAATCATCACACATAAAATTAAAATGAATATATTCGATTTTATCAGACTTAGGTAACTCGTGATCCTCTAATCCTAACACTGAAATATGAGAACAACCATTTTCCAGAAGGTAATAAACTACAGCTAATCCTATTCCACTGGTGCCACCGACAACCAGTGCATGTTCGGTTGGTAATTTCTTATTTTGCATAATTATTTGTTCTCCTTTTTCATTAAATATTTATCTTTAATATTGCTGGGTATGTACATAAAAAATCTACCTATTTTAAATGTAGTAGAAGATCTTATGTTTTCTATCTCTTTTTGAAGTATCTGGACATAATCTTCATTCTGCACTGATGATGCATTAATTTTTCCTTGGCTTACTTTTTTATATGTATCTCGCTCTGCTATTGCTTTTTTCGGTTTTTGATCTAAGTCTTTATTTTGCTTTTCTAAAAGACTGTTCTTCTTTAATAATTCTTTGATTGATTTATTTAAACTATTTTGTTTGTTTCTTAATTTACAATTTTCTTCAAATTGAAAATTTGCAAATGTTTCGAATATATAATCAGTATCCCAATCTACTGTTATCTCTTTTAATAATTGATGATCAATGGAGTGCGATAAACTTGATAATTTATCAAGCAATCTGTCAGGAGAACCTATGCAATTTTTAAATATCCTTATAGAATATTCTTTATATCGATTAACCCATAACAAATGAAGTTTGGATAAGTGATACTGTGATGATATATTAAGGATGGTTGAAATTGCACCTAATATATCTAATGATTCTTCCTCTTTATATGGCAAGTTAGATGTTTTTTCTCCTCTGTAACAATAAGTTGTTTTTTTAATACCATAGAAAACCTCCGCTTTGTACATGGTATTTACAAAAAAAATTACATCCTCGAAAGATGAATCATCAGGAAAATATAAATTATTTTCAATCAGAAAATTACGGTCATATATAAAACGTTGAAAGCCAAAGTCAAACTGATATTCTTTATATGTATGTAGATTATCTTTAATGAAAGAATAACCTGATAGATTTCCACTAAAGTTAATAGTATATTCCCCATTTAAATAACAGATGAAACTACCGCCACATACTTTCACTTCTTTTTTTGGGCATTTTTGTACAATGTGGATAATATGTCTTTTGCCGGATACCAATCCTTGGCATCTATAAATACAACAAATTGGCCACTTGCCATATTTAGTAAGTTATTTCTAGTCTTTGCAATGCCTAAATGTTCCTCCTGAATATGCACACTTATGTTGTCATATTTTTCGGCAAATATTAATAATATATCTAGAGATCTATCGCGTGAGCCATCATCTATACAAATGAGTTCGAATTCATCCATATCCTGATTTATTATACTGTTTAAGCATTTTTCAATAGTAGCTTGATTATTATATATAGTTAATAGAACTGATATCTTTGGATTTTTATTGTCTAGAAACATTTTTGCTCCCCCTTATGAATTTGTTTTTATGTTTAAATTTCCATTCGGCTAAACGCCATAGAATAGAATTTTTCATTTTGTTTTGTTTTGTTTTTGTTAAGTGTAGATGTTTTTTATTTGGATCAATTTTATTTAGCCATTGAAGTCCTTTACAATAATCATAAAATCCTAAAATTACCATATACTCAGTAATAAAGTCCTTTTTTAAATGCAACTTACTAATAGTTTTTTTCCACTTTTTTAAAAGTTCTTCAGGTTCATCGAGAGTACCGTAAATTTCATTTACATATAATGAATTCCTTGTGTCGTAATAAGCAATAATAGGTGTTTGACGATGCTCATATGTTTCATGCCATACTTGGATTCCATTTAAAATAATTGGAGTGTTATTATGTCGAAGACCGTATTCTACATCATCACAATGGATAAAAAAGGGTAGAGGGTCGTTAAACTCAACATATTTTATTGGATAACAACAAAGCCACCAGCCGCCATATTCTCCACCGCAATTATTATTGACTTGATTTAAATTTTCTGTCTTTGTCATATCCTGCATATATCCAATATGCTGTAAGTTACCTTTGTTCCATATTTCAACCGCAGTATATTGTGTTTTTCTGTCGTCTATTCGAAACATCCTTCCTGCGATTGCGTTTTCTTTATATTCCACTTTCATAAAAGATAATAAAGCAAATAATCTGTATAAGGATTCAGGTATTAATTCAACATCGTCGTCCATTAAAACTACATGTGTTGTGTGAACACAAAATTCTAAACGTCTTATTTCCTCCATGCCACGTTTAAAACCGCCTGAACCACCAGTGTTTTTGTTGTAATGTAAAAAGATATTATTATGAGTGGGCAAAGTATCATTTGAAAGTTCAGCACCATTATCCACAATATGTATGGTCATTTTATTATGGTAATTGCTAGAAGGATCAAAGAATGATGAATGATACAAGGTATTGACGAGATTCATAACTTCTTTGTTCCTTTTATATGTACATATGTTTATAGACAAATGAACGTCATTTTTTACAGATTTATTTGTGTTGATGTTATAATTATTTTCTAAATTTGAATAACATGCATTTTTTACCTCGAATTTATCTTCTGCATCAATTTTTAAGTAAATATAATCTGAACCTGAATATTCAATTATTGTTTCTAGTTCAAAAAAAACAATCATTATTTTGTATTTTTTTTTCATATATTACATCCTGCTTATTGTTGCAGTAGGCTATTAAAAAGATGGTTCCTGTTCCCAAGACAGAACATTTAAACATCCAGGTGGATAATCCTGTATATTTAAACCAAGTTTTTATATGAAATAGATTCATATAAGTATCAGTTTTAATACTTGTATTTGATAATCCAATGTGATAAAAGTCACGAAAAAAAATATTATTTTTCTCTGGTGATTTATAATTTCTGTAATATAAATTAATGTCCTCATCAAATTGTTCTTTAAATAGTATATTTTGTACGACCAATATATTTAGTCCCTTTATATTTAATATATACGTATGATTTTAGTTTCAACATGATATATATGTGATAATGGGAATTCTAAAAACATGACCCGGAAATGAGAAGACATGGAAATAGAAGCAATGAATTCAAATTTTCGGGAGAGAATAATATTTTTAATTTTTATGTGAGGTGTTTTCTGTATCGGCTAAATAAATTTTAAAGTATAACAATAAAAACACTCATGAAAATATTATCAACTATATATCTGCATTTTTTGAATGTAACATTTTGGCACAAAATGTTACATTCAACATGAAAGGACAAAAAAATCCTGTCATAGCAGAGCGCGTGTTTACATAAGTAAAGTTCCACTCTGTCACAACAGGATTTAAATTTTTATTTTCGTATCTTATTTGTTTTTTATGGATTCACAGATTTCTTCAGCAGTTTTATCCGGATATTGCATAATCAACTCATACATATCTCGAATATCATCTTCAGATTCCTCCATTTCATCAGCAATCTGTGATAGCGATTTTTGTTTTTTAACCTTTTTTTGAATTAATTGAATCTTTGTTAAGGACGCTCCCTGTTCCTTCCCAATAAAGATGCCCTGTTCCTTCCCAATAGAGATGCCCTGCTCCTTAGAACTTTTCATCTGGGTATTGTAATCTTTCAGCGCTCTTTCCCGGGCCTCATACTCAATGCGCTTTCTTTCATCGGCGCTCATCTTCATCAACATCTGATAAGCTTCATCCAAATATTCATTTGCCTTTGCCATGTCCTCAAACTCCTCCCTCTTCTTCCCGCTGAAGAACTTCATCCAATCCATGACATTTTCGCCCTGAGGAATTTCCTTTGGCAGCTTTTTCAATTCAAGGATCTTTATTTCCATCAAATCGCTGTACTGCCTGCCGGTTTTGTCATCTCGAAAGGAAATGGTGCGGTAGCAATCTTCATCGTCCGGGAAATGGATAAAATCCAGGATACTGACATGGATACATTTCTGCAGCTTATCGTAGGTTTCACCCTTTTTTAGCTGATCTGTGTACATCTTGCTCAGATAAAAGAGAATCCGGTTTTCCCAATAAGCAAAAGAAGCAACCTGCATTTCCATATCAATCTGGGTTCCGCCTGTAAGCTTTACTCTGACATCGAGAACTCCAAGCTTATCATTTGCATTTGCCTGTGGCAGAGATGTGGGCAAAAGCGTTGTCTCCCGGACATCCTCCGGATTCACTGACAATAGTGCGGCGATAAATCCCTGTCTTACTTTAGGATTTTCCATCAATCCTTTAAAGCAGAAGTCAACAGTGGGTAACATGATGAAACTGTTTTTGTCTTTATTTTGCGCCATAAAGACCTCCTTTCGTGTGCGGAAATATCTGTACACAGAAAGGAATGTTCTCGTGGCACATCGCCGGATGCCAGCTTTTATATAACAATCATACCATGAAGCATACTTTTATAAAAGAGATAAAAAATTTTTTCTGAGTAATTTTCGCTTTTTTTTCAGAGTATTATCACTTAGAATGCTCTTTTACGGATGAATCCTATCATGTCTCGTATTGATTCAGTACAAGATTCCTTTGTGTGTCAGTATTTCCGTGTGTGTAAAACATGCGCTTCCTATGAATCATCGGCTGAAATGCCCTGATACATGTGAGTGGTCCGCGAATATCGCAAACCATACCGGATAAGAATTCCGGTGAAATAATGCCATTATATTAGATAAATTCACAAATTGCAAGCCTGAATTTCGCTCCGAGCATGGTAAAATTGCATCAAAAACGAAATGGAAGGGATTTATTTATGGCTACAATGCAACCCATCAAGAATCCGGGAGAAATTAATCTGCAGAGAAATTATTTTTTGGAAAAAGCAGGAAAGAAAAAATGTATCTTGAAAACAAGAGCGTATAAAGTAAAGTTCATAAGTTTTTGTCACCGGTAACCTACACACTTCATTTTATACGCCCGTAAAGTTCCACTCTGCCACAACAGGATTTAAATTTTTATTTTCGTATCTTATTTGTTTTTTATGGATTCATAGATTTCTTCAGCAGTTTTATCCGGATATTGCATAATCAACTCATACA
>Ga0192267_1110_pt1 | contig 11755 bp, 10 predicted proteins | sample Koala_Koa23_M3_FD_131260 | JGI IMG/M metagenome (GOLD analysis project Ga0192267, IMG submission 131260) | Enriched cells from koala feces incubated with labeled cellulose particles, San Francisco Zoo, California, United States - Koala_Koa2-3_M3 ...
CCCTGCGCGATCCGGCGTTTCCTGCCCGGATTCAACAGGTCCGGATTGTCCCGCTCTGCCGGTGTCATGGAATAGATGATCCCTTCGATGCGCGCCATCTTCTTATCATCCATGGCTTCCTCAATCTGCTTCATCTGGGAACCGCCCATGCCCGGCATCATGCTGAGGACGCTGGAAAGGCCTCCGAGCTTTTTCATCTGGTTCATGGACTCCAGATAATCATTGAAAGAAAACTCTGCCTTGCGCATGCGCTGCTCCATCTCGGCAGCCTTCTGCTCATCGAGTTCGGCCTCCGCCTTCTCAATCAGCGACAGCACATCACCCATGCCGAGGATACGCGACGCCATACGGTCCGGATAAAACTGCTCCAGATCAGACAGCTTCTCACCCATGCCGGCATAGAAAATCGGCTTGCCTGTCACCGCGCGAATGGAAAGCGCGGCTCCGCCCCGGGTATCACCGTCAAGCTTTGTCAGGATCACACCGTCGATGCCGACCTTCTCATCAAAGGTACTCGCCACATTCACCGCATCCTGTCCGGTCATCGCATCTACAACAAGAACTGTCTGATCAATCTCTACATGATCACGGATCTCGATCAGCTCATTCATCATATCCTCATCAATATGAAGACGGCCTGCTGTATCTATAATAATGATATTATTGCCGTTCTTCGCCGCATGCTCCGCAGCCGCCTTCGCGATATTCACCGGTTTGTGCCCGTCTCCCATGGAGAACACTTCGACACCCTGCTTCTCACCGTTGATCTGAAGCTGCTGGATCGCGGCCGGACGATAAATGTCACAGGCAACCAGCAGAGGCTTCTTACCCTTCAGCTTATACTTCCCGGCGAGCTTCGCCGCCGTGGTCGTCTTGCCGGCGCCCTGCAGTCCCACCATCATGATGATCGTCGTGGCCTGACCCGGATTCAGACGGATCTCTGCCGTCTCCGAACCCATCATTTTGACCATTTCCTCATTCACGATCTTTATGACCATCTGACCAGGATTCAGACCGTTCATCACATCCGAACCAATCGCGCGCTCCTCAACCGCCTTGACAAACTGCTTCACCACGCGGAAATTCACATCGGCCTCCAGAAGAGCCATCTTCACTTCCTTTAAAGCAGCCTTGACATCCGCCTCGGTCAGCCGTCCCTTGCTTCGCAGGTTCTTAAATACATTCTGGAGTTTTTCAGATAAACTGTCAAATGCCATATCATAGCTCCTCTAAAATCTGACCGGAAATCTCATGAATCTCCGCCAACGCCGCCGAACTGTCATCTGCATTCCCGGCGGACAGTTCACGGATCCGGGCGATATTCTCACGGTTTTTAAAAAAACGTTCCACCAGATGCAGCTTCTCCTCGTAAGAAGCGAGGATCCTGTCACACCGTTTGATCAGATCATGTACACCCTGGCGGCTGATACCGCGCTCATCGGCAATCTCACTCAGGGACATGTCGTTCAGTACGACATCCTCATATACGCTCTTCTGGTGATCCGTCAGCAATTCGCCGTAAAAATCATATAAAAAAACCTGACGTCCAATCTTCTCCATATCGATCACCTTGCGTAGATTAACACAGAAGCTGACGGGTGTCAAGTGTTTTTTCTTTACACCAATCCATTTTTTTTGACCGATCCGAATTCTCTGTTTTTTAAAAAACTAATCACAATCTTTTTATAATTCCGCCACAATTTGCTCACATTTTTCCCGTATGATTGACTCATACAAAACAAAGGTCTCCGGGGACAGCCGATACGAACCAGATATCCGCGTTTTCGGAGACGACTAAAAACCCATCTATTAAGCCAATAGATTTTCTATATAGATTTTTTTTCATAAACTTTAACTCCCTTTTCACAAAAAGCCCCGGATTCGGGGTTTTTTGTGTGGAGTAAAACAATCATTTCATGACTTTTTACGCTATCCTTTAACTGTCATATATTCGCGCCTTGTCATAGTTTCCCATCCATTTCTTCTGCCGACACCATGATATACCCAACCGACCTCACTGTCCGGATCAGGCTCCCCTGTTCCCCAAGTTTGCGGCGAAGATTACACACCAGCATATCCGCGGAGCGACTTTTCATCTGATCTGCCTTGCCGAATATTTTTCGCATGATAGTCTCTTTAGTCAGGACATTATCGGGATTCCGCATAAATAAAAAGAGAAGCTGATACTCCTTAAATGTGAGATATACCTTCTTTTTATCTGCAAAAACCTCATGGTTAGCCGGATTCAGCCGAATCAGTCCCTGCTCCAATATTTCATTGTTTGCCAGCTTTTTGTTCTCCAGCAGGATATTAACACGAGCCAGGAGTTCCACTGAGTTATATGGATCTGTGATAAAATCATCCGCACCGTTTTCAAAAGCGGATATCATTTCCTCCGCTGACATATCCGGCATAACAAGAACAACAAAAAACTTTTTTCGGCACTTTGCGCGAATTTCAAATACCGATTCCTGCCCCTTGCCATTTCCTGATCTTGGATCCAGCAGGACCAAATCCGGCATGATCAGTTTTGATTTTTCCCGGAATTCATCCGCTTCCTTACATTCGCATAGTATGTATCTTTCGTTTCTTAATGTTTCTGTCATGGCCCTGCAGGCAGATGTATCTTCTGTCAAAATATATACGATCTTCATCTTTCATAATTCTCCATGTGAAAAAAACAGCACATACCAGCATCAGTGATTTAAAGGCAGCATTGAACCGGACTAGCTATTAGTCTATAAAAAAGATTCCGCCACTTTGGTTCTGCTTCTATATCGCACAGGAAGTCATTCGCATTTATTTTAAACATCAGCTCCCCGGCTTTTTGTCAGGGAGCATATACCTGTTATGGGGTCCCAGCAAGTATTCACTTTATAAAATTTATTGCAACTCCAATGACTATGCACTGACTTTAAGTTCCCGAAAAATACACCTTTTTTACTGCAAAAAACACTAACACACCAATAATAATTAACATCACTTTTCATCTCTCTCGTCAGTCTTTCCTCTGCCTGATTAAGTCTTTAGCCATCTCAATAATATATTTTTCTTTCTCTTCATCTGATTTGCACTCATACAAAGGCAATGCTTTTATATTGCTTATGTTACGTGGAAGTCTTGATAAATCATCATAGGATTCCAAAACTACAGGTATAATTTTCTTCTCATTTGCAAACACCCAGTTAAATTCGTTCTGGCAAGCCGTACTGTTAATGTATGTGGATGACACTATAACAATTACAACATCCGCTCTTTTAATGAAATCCTGTAAAGTTTTATTGATTTCCTCCCCCAAAGGAATTGTTTCATCCCAAGTAACCGCAAATCGATATTTGGAAAGACGTGGAAATTGTTCAGTTAAGGTGTTATATATAATTGCGGCAGTATCTTTGTCATTCAGTGAATATGAAATGAATATATGTACACTGGGATTATTTCTTACAATTACAAGTATATAATAAAAAGTAAACAGACAACATACCAAAGTAATTGCGGTAACTAAAATTTTTTCTTCACCATAATGATAAGTTTCTTCGTTTTTCACCATATAAAACATGGTTATAATTAATGCAAATGCTGTAATATATAACGCCAGCATTTCAACTCTTTTTTTATGAAATTTCATTGAATTCTGCCCCCTATATATAACGTAACAAAGACCAACAAGAATGTTCCGACAATATCAGGCAAGATCACACCTACTAATCTGATTAATTTTGTTTCTCTGTTCCATCCTACCCTACTTACAATAATTGCAGTTATCATCACTAAAATAAATAAAAAAAGTAACAACCACACCCCAAGTTCGTCTCTATTTCCGGTTAGTAATATAATCATAGAGGCAATACACATGTCAAAGCCAAAATCTATGTAATCAATGTAACCTAAGGTTACAAACTCTGGCTTCGCAGAGATCTTTATCAATCCCGTCAAAATAACGGTAACAACAGGAGTCAACCATATTATGTTGTTATGTATAAACGAAATCATATGTTAATTTCTCTTTCTGATTTTCTACCAGTGGCTCTAAATTATTCATGTTGATTCTTTCGCATATCCATTGCAATAATAAATGCCTTTCCCTGTTGCAACATGTAATACTGGTTCTTACATAGTTTCCGTTCCCATAACTTTCCGGACAGCCCCCAAAACCGTCCGTCACAGGCATAGCACAGGAGTTTAAAGCAGTAGTACCTGAGCCTCTCAAAATCCATTAGGCGGCTCTTCGGCCGACAGGGACAGAACCATGAGGACATCCATCTCCTGAAAGAATGCTTCCGCCTCTTCGAATCACTGCAACCGAAGATTATTCCTGTTTCCCTTAATACAGTACCTGATTACTTCATCGTTTAATCTGTTAATTTGCAATTCGCAGTCAGGACAATAAGAATATGCATGTTCTCGCTGTTCTTCACCAACATCACCAGATACAAATTGCGGTTATACTTTTCGCATTATGACAGTGTGACAGTATAATCCATATTATTATAGCAATCCCTGTATATCTTCAAATAATAAGTTCCTCCCGGCAATGATGTCCATGTACTTGATATATTCCCCGATGAATTTCCCTTTATCCTCACGGCATCATCATTCTCATCATTTTTTATCGCCTCATTAGTATCCTTACTATGCAATTCTATCTTCCAGAAGGTATCGCTGCTGTCAACCTGTTCATGTTGAAATGTCAGATGAATAGTTGTTGTTCCATCCAATTCAAACTTATAAAAATCCAAATCATCTGAAGACTGGATATTCCCTACTATACTGGAGCCAATGCTAATTACGGTTGCCCGGTTATAATCGCCATTATCTTCGTTTTCAGTCCCTGAGTCTTCCGGCTGCGCATGGACACAAAATGTATAGTCAATATCAGACCAGTAATATGATTGAATACAGATATAATAATTACCTGCCGGCAGTCTGACAGAATCAGATAGGTTAGAGGCCATTTCTCCGGTTGAAGAGAAAGAAAGTAGTTCGCCGTCTGAATCGCTATAGAGTGCCACATCCCAATATTTATCTCCAGAATCTGATTTTTCATGGGCAAAATCAATCCATACTTTTTGTTTTTCACTGATAGTGAAGTTATAATAATCAACGTCTTCCTTATTGGTGAGATTTCCTGTATAAGACTGGTTGACATCAATGTTCATTGCCTGCGAGCTAATGTCATCGTTAGGTTCGCTCTCATAAGAGTCATCTTCTTCTTCAAACAATACAGTAAGTTCATAGTTCTGGTCAGCGTATGAATCTCTCGAAACTCTTACATAATAGGTTCCCGGTGTGACTCTGGCTGGACTGGAATTCGTTGTTACTACACTTCCCATAGATTTCATTTTCAATCGCTCATCATCATTCTCTCCCAAAAGAGTGGCTATCCAATAAATTGCGTCATCATCAATTTTGACATGTGTCATTCTGATGACTAATTTCCCCTTTTTTCCTAATTTCAGCTTATAATAATCAATATCCTGATTGTCCTGCAGACAACCGGAATATTTTACATTTACATCTATCTGGTTAGCATCCTGAATGTCATCATTCGGTTCGGACTCAAAACTCGTAATTGTATCACGGTTTATCACGTTGACATCTGTAATAACAGAAAACCTATCTTTTGTAATGATAATTTGATTAACCCCCTCTTCAAATTCATCATAAGACAAGGAAAAATCCGTTATAGCTTCTTCGGTCCCATCCTCATAGACTGCTTTCACAAGAAAATCATCATTATCAAGGACAGTATCCATATAAACTGTATCACCAATATAACGGGCTGTTAATTTCACCATTTCCGGCTCGTCCCCATTCACATAAACATGGGTTTCCTCTGATATTCCAGAAATTATTTCGTATTCAATCTTGATATCATTTTTTCCATCACCAAGAACTTTGGGTGAATACGAAAAATCCGTAATCACATGTTCATCTCCATTCAAATCAGTCCCAATCACTTCAAAATCAGATTTCTTCAATTCATATCCAATGTAATGGTTTCCGGATTCTTCATTCATAGCGTCTTTTAAAATAAAAGATGCATCAATCTCAACAATTGAACCTCCCGGCTTGTCCGCTGTTCCAAAATATACCAGTCCATTTTCTGCAACATATGCATCCCTGTAAACTTGTTCACTTGTATAAAACAGAGTACGTGCTCTCGCATAAATGACAGCATCATGTTCTAACGTGAAGGGTTCCTCATATTCAATCCATTCATCACTATCATCACTCGTAGAAATTCTGTACTCAATTTTCATCGTTCCATCTGTATAAAGTTTGATAGCAGAGTAGTTTTCTGTTCGATCTATAACGGGTGCAGAAACCGTATTCCAAAAAATAGCTGGTAAAAGGCCTCCGACCATTCCAATACAGGATATTACTCTCATTATTTTTCCCTGCTTTTCTTTTCGGAAACTGAAAAATAATCCGCCCACGGACACAGCCACTACAAGCATTTCGATTATAAAAATGACAACTGTTCTGTTCATAACTCATTCGTGCTCCTTCTTCACTCATTTCATCCAGAACCAGTCTGGTTGATTCGTTCTTATAAATTCTTTCGCCATTTTCTCGCTGCACTCGTTGATCTATGGCATCTACTCACCAGCAATGGATTGATTTCATGTGTTTCTCTACGGTATCCCGACTCCCAACGGCACAACGGTTCATACAACATAGGATTCGCATTGCAGTCTCATCGGTATCAAATTCCTTCAGCTATCATTTCCCTGTTCATCTGAAACATTATAATTTTCATATTCTTCATGAAGTTTTTGTTCCAATTTATGCATTTCCAACAATTGGTCATCATAGCTATCTATTTGTTTTTTATATTTTTTTCTGTTTCTCCTCATATCAGTTGAAAATAAAAATCCTACAGCAAGTACACCGGTAAGAATTATAGTAATAACTGCTTGCCAAAGTACCGTGTCATAAGGATTCAAAACATAATCACCATTAACTATAACAGCCAAAACAGAACATGCCATTAAAACGCTAGTCAGTGCCAAAAGAGCACTGATATATTTTCTGACTTTAGCATTCGACCCGTATGCCTTTTCATGGACCATTCCCCTTTGTTTCAGTAATTGTATTTCTTTTTCTCGGTGTTCTTTCAGTTTGATAATATAGTTAAATTTTTTTAATTTTTCCTGAATACAGGTTCCTCTGAAAAGTCGTTTGCATACATTGAAAATATTCATCCCATAGGCAACACTGGTAACTTCCATATCCGGAACCTCAGCTAACGAAAAGGCTTTTCTTATTTTCCAATCAAATTTAATTGTCTCAATATTCGTAAAGATAGTGCCACCAGATACCTTATGGTATATTTCATATTCCTCTTCAGTCACTTTATTAAAAACCTGAAATGTATTATCCGGCAAAAATTCTCCAACCTTCAAAAATAAACCTCTAACTGCTGAAGGACTAACTGCATCCGGTTCCATCACAAATAATGCTGTATCTGACCTACTCAAGATGATTTTCAAAACATCTGTATATCCTGCCTGACAATCGAAAATAATAATGTCATATATTATATCAATACTTCTTTTAAAATTAGTAAAATAGTCCATACCCTTTTGAGTGTACGAATAAGTCGCTGCACTTTCTTTTGTAATCCGGGTAATAGAAGGCATAAAGTCCATATATTTTGTAATATTTATCATGGAATTCTCTTTTAAATATTTTCCTAAAAGTACATCATAAAAAGAGTTAAGATGATTTGAATATTCCAACAGTTTATCTTCATAAAAATACGTAGCTCCATTTGTACACAGATCACAGTCTATTAATAAAACCTTGATTTCACAATTAGCTAGTAACGTAGCCATTCCTAATCCCAGTGTTGTCTTACCGCTTCCGCCTTTTCCACTCAACAGCGTCACTGTTGTTGCCATTATTGATCACCTTCTTTCTCAACCGAATATTCTATGGAACCTAATCCACCCTCAAGTAGATTCTTAGAAAAAATATCCATAACATCTTTAGGTTCTGAATCATGTTTGACAAATTCAATCTTTTTATCATCAAAAGGTCCATCATTTACTTCAATTGTAAGAAGCCCAACAATAAAATCGAATATTATAAAAAGCAAAATACTTACTGACAACCTATAAACCAAAGTAGTTCTTGAAAATCCAACATTTAAAAACATTGCAAATGAAATTGCAAGAATAGAAAACAGAATGCCCGCCCATATTACATAAAATATTCTAATCGGCCATTTTTTCACAGAATAAATTTTTATAACAAAATCCAGTAGAAGAGGTGCCGAAAAAATAAAATATGCATTTGCTAATACTGCCTGATCATCTGCGCCATGTAATGCCCATACACCTCCAATCCAGGTAAAACACCATATGACATCTCTTAAAAGATTTACAAGTTTTCCAGAATATAAGTGCATTTCCTTTATATAATTCTTTTTTCTCTTCATTACGCTATTCTCTCATTTTAGTGTGTCTTTTGTAAAACTAATATTTGTAAATTTACTTAATACAGTTCTCCGCCTTTCACTCCTGAAAGCCCAATCACCTTAATACCAAGTACCCTGGCAACTACCGTTGCATTCATAACATTCTTGCTGTACCCGGATGTGGAGATGTCAAGGAAAACGTCACCCGGTCTTCCGTATCCATAAATTTGCTGTGCAAACGCACCAAGACCTTGATTATCAATTGTCATTTTCAAGTCTCCACTTATTGTCTATAAATTCTCAATCTTCTGTTTCTTTTACTAAACACCGTTCTCACAACACTCCATATTTTTTCAGCAGATCTATTCTTTTCTCCGCAATATGATAACTCTTATCTAACCCTGACATATCTCTGGTGGATGACTCTCCCCTCATGAAACGGCCAATTCTACGAAACCATTCAGGTAATATCATCCAAGGCTTATCTTTCAGATAAGGTTGCCAGGAATACCATGTCTTCCGGGAAGGAAAAAGAAGCCTAATGTATGTCATGATTTTATTATTATAATGTTTCCTTCCCTTTTGAACTGTATCCGCAACCATTCTTCCTGCTGTTCGATCAGTTCCCGTACTATTACCAAAAATTCCCATTTGGAACATATCATCCAGAAGTTCTGCCGGACAAACAGGAATGTACTTCTGTGATAGAGAAAAAGCCAGATACCTATTGCCTAGCTCGACCAAATCAGCATAAAAACCTGTCGCACCTATATCATTCATTCCCCTGCTCACATACGCCCAATCTATCCTTTTCTCGTATTTCTCAACAAAAAGTAGAATGTCAAGCATCATCCGCACACCGAATCCACCGCCGATGAAGTGCTTAAAAGCATGGAATACGAGAAACAGGAAATGATCTGTGGGGGTCATTGTCCTTATCTGAACCCCTTTTATCTCAACCGTCTCTTCACTCCGAAACACATTCCGAAACCAGTCGTTCATTTTCTCGCGCATGGCAGATTGCAAACCAAATGGGTTTAAATGCAACTCCACCGTCAGATTTTCACTATGGAATGTGACTTCCTGAATGATTGTCATCTTTGCATCTGGATCTGCTTCTTTTTGATAACCGCAAGCCTCCAGGATTTCCACAGCCTTCACGTAGTCTCGTTTCTCTATCAGGATATCCTCATCACCGGATGGACGAAAATCTGCCTTCTCTCCATAAAGACTTCGACAGATGATTCCCTTCATCACAATCGGCATCAGATTATGTGACAGGAACGCCTGATATAAATGAAGAAAAGCCTCCGTTCTTTGCATCTGCGCCGACACATCCAGAGTTGTAAACATAAAATTATCAGGATTTGCAGCATCAAAGTCAGAAAAAGCCGGATAACCGGTCACAGTGTCATAAACAAAAGGAAATAAGTTCTGTTTTTTTGCAACATTCAAGACAGATTCCCAATCAGTGCCCTCTCCCATTAAGGCCGACTCCAGTTCTGCCGGGGAAGCCATCTCCGGATGGAAACTGTTTTTCAAAATCTTAAGAAATATCTCTTTTGTTTTTGTCATCCGACTCTGTTTCTCCTTCTTCCTGCTTCACATATCTGAAAACTGTGACTGCTCATTCCTCCATATCCCATTTTTCATATATACCGGCGATAATATCCTCAAGTTCATCAATCCGTTTCTGTATCTCTTCCGACTGTTTCTCATAGGCCGCCTGATTGTCTGCCTCAACAGAATTGATCTGAGAAAGTTCCTGAACCACGTCTGCTACAGTAGAAAATGAACAATCATCATATTCTGTATAATACTGCATATTTTCGAGCAAGCCATCTACATAAGTCTCTGACAATGAGCCTGAGTTGATACTTGCCATATCGAACGTTACAATCATAGATGATTTACTGTTGTACAGAGAGTACAGTCTGCTGGTTACACCCGTGCCTGATGATGTCAGATATGAATAGTCAAAATAAACCATACCGGTATCTGTCTGACCCGATGCAGGGGATTCCTCGTGATAACTTGTATATCCCAAGAATCCGTCTTCTGCCAGAAGTTCTATATTGGATTCACTACTGTAATCTGCCCGCAAGAAGAGAATTCCTGTATCTTTTTTCTCTGCGGATTCCATATAAGATAGCACCGACAGCACGTCCTCATTAACACTCTCGGAATAATTCGATGCATACAGCATGATTTCCCAATCCCCATCGGCTGCTTTAATTATTTCCTCTATTTCTTCCATTCCCATCGTGCAATCAATAACGATCACCGGAGAGAACTGATAGGTTTTCGCTTTTTCTTTTATATAGGAAACATCTGATGCATCCGAAAGGACAAATCCGACCATAATACTGGCGTCTTCACTGGAATAGGAAACATCATTTTTTAAATCATCCAGTTCTGCCTGAAGTTCCCGAAGTTCTGATTCATATGGTTCGACCTCTTCCTGCAACGATTCCAGAGCGGCAGTCTGCGCTTTTTCCTTCTGCTGGTTTGTATAAAACAAAATTCCCAGTGCGGCAGCTACCAGAACGCAGAGGACTGCGCAAATGATATTCCTTCTATTTATTCTTGTCCTGTCATCGTTCATCCTGTTTCTCCAGTCTTATCAACCTCAGTGGGGAAACTTACAGCATTTTACCCACTGCAGCATCATTTTCAATAATTTTTGTCAATTCTGTAATCATATGTTCCGTCATCTGACATACATAATCCGGACATCCGGCCGTGCTTCCTGCTTCCGCATAACACATAGCCGGACAGACCTGGCACACATTCTGCTTATCACATTCCATACATTTCTGACATTCAGGCAGCTTTTTGCAAGCATCTACAATATAATTCCAGCATTTATCAAAAGAGTATTCTAAAGCGCTTATTTTTGGTGCCGACAACAGTCCGCAAGGCAGGACTTCCCCCATCCAATTCACTGAAAAAGCGCAGTGGCCCGCATGACAGGAAAATCCGCTCAGCCCTTTTAAACGCGGCGGCCGCTCTAAATCTGCCAGTTTTTCCCTTGCTTCCTGTGCATTATATGCTCTGTAGGTATATATTGTTTCACGAACTGCCTGTTCCGCCGTCAGACGATACTGGTTCCGTGCATTTTTCCCTCTTCGAACAGCCGGAAACATATATTCTTCCGCAGCAAGATCCACCCCAAGGGAATCCGCAATTTTCTGCAGTTCAGGAAGCCGATCAACATTATCCGGTGTCAGGCTGCAATTAAATCGAAACAGAATATTTCTCTCTTTCAGCAGCCGGGCAGCCCGCATGACCTGTGTGAATCCATCCGGGTTGTTGCAAAGCTTTGCATAT
>Ga0192267_1111_pt1 | contig 11678 bp, 9 predicted proteins | sample Koala_Koa23_M3_FD_131260 | JGI IMG/M metagenome (GOLD analysis project Ga0192267, IMG submission 131260) | Enriched cells from koala feces incubated with labeled cellulose particles, San Francisco Zoo, California, United States - Koala_Koa2-3_M3 ...
TTCATACCGGCAGTCTGCCACTCGCTGGATCACGATTTCTTCCGCCGACATACCATCTTCCAGAAGCTTTTCCCAGGCCTCCTCTTCCAGAGCCGCATAATCACGCTGCAACGCAGCGAGGTCTGCCTTTGTGGAAAGCTGCATCTCCGTCTTGGAATAATCATACATCAGATCCGTATTGACCAGTCCGACCGCACACAGCGCACCCGGATTCAGCGGGATAATCACATGCTTCATGCCGAGTTCGCGGGCCACGCTGCAGGCGTGCAGGGAACCGGCGCCGCCGCAGGCAAACAGAGCAAACTCTCTGGGATCAAATCCGCGCCGCACACTCTCCTTTTCAATCTCCTGAATCATATTGTTGTTCATAATATCGATAATACCGAGTGCCGCCTCGTCCAGATCCTGTCCCAGTGGCTCTCCGATCTCTTTCATGATCGCCTGTTCGGCCAGTTCCGGATGAATCTCCATGCGTCCGCCCAAAAGCTTCGTCCCCAGTCTCCCGAGAATAATATTGGCATCCGACACCGTCGGTTTGTCGCCGCCGCGGTTGTAGCAGGCCGGCCCCGGCACCGCTCCGGCACTCTGCGGACCGACGCGGAAGAATCCACCCTCATCAATATAAGCGATAGATCCGCCGCCGGCTCCGATTGTACCGACATCGATCATCGGCACCATAGCCGCGTAGCCGCCCACCTTTGTATCCAGCAGATGCTTCATACTCGGATTCAGATCCGCGAGCACGGAAATGTCTGCCGAGGTTCCGCCGATATCCAATGTGATGACATTTGTCAGTTCCGTCAGCTTTGTCGTCCAGATCGCGCCGAGCACACCGCCGACCGGTCCGGACAGAAGAAGGTTTACCGGCTTCTCCTGCGCCGCCTCTGCGGACGCCACCCCGCCGAAGGACTGCATCAGATGTACCTTTGCACGGTACCCCTGGTCCTTCAGCGTGTGCAGCAGCTGTTTGATATAACGCGCGGTGGTCGGTCCGATGTACGCGTTTAAACCGGTTGTGGTAAAACGCTCATATTCCCGGAACTGGGGGAGAACTTCCGAGCTCAGGGAAATATATACCTCGGGATATTCCTCTTTGATGATTTCCTTGACCCGCTGCTCATGCGCCGGATTCAGGAAAGAAAACAGAAAGCAGACGGCAATGGCTTCCACCTGATCCTCTTTCATCTTTCTGACCGCGGCCCGTACCTCATCCTCGTCCAGCGGGATCAGCTCCGCGCCGTCTGGAGCGACCACGCGCTCAGAAACTCCGTACCGGTCTCTTCTCGCGCAGACCGGATATTTCTGCCAGGGAATATCCTCCACAATGGAAAAGTTCGTCGGCCGCTTATGGCGGGCGATATGTATGATATCCCTGTACCCTTTCGTTGTAATCATGCCGGCTCTGGCGCCTTTGTGCTCCAGAACCATATTGGTTGCAATAGTTGTTCCGTGAAATATCTCGTCAATCTCATTATGAGCGATCTGAAGTTTCTCACAGATGGCATTGATACCCTCCATCATGCCGACGGACGGATCCGACGGAGTCGTGGATGTTTTGTACACTTCGATCTTCCCGCTGTCGTCCACATAGATAAAATCCGTAAATGTTCCGCCGACATCGACACCCATTCTTTTCATTCCTGTTTCACTCCTTTTTTCTTTTATCAAGATACAATCAATTTCTGTTCACCGGAAACGCTGCCGGCACTTCCGCTTCCCGAAAGTTTCAACAATAAGAAAGGGACAATGCTGTCTGTCTGACCTCATTGTCCCTGATACTGCGTTATTATTTTATTTTTTAAAAACTGCACCATCTGTTTGATTAATCAAACTTTCTCGCATGCTTTGTATATACGGAAGCATCGATTCCTTCCAGATATTTCACCACTTCATCAACCGGAACCACATCGCAGAATTTTGCTTCCATATCAAAAAGATTCCACTCCACTACACCGGGCACACGATCGCCGACGGTTCCCTCCGGCACGATTGTCTTAAATCCGTATCCGGTGGAATCCATCACCGTATGACGCACGCAGGCGCAGGCGGTAGCTCCCATGACGATCAGCGTATCAACGCCAAGATAATTCAATGTCTGCGCCAGATGTGTTCCGAAGAAATTCGACGCGAACTTCTTATGGATCACCGGTTCTTCCGGCAGCGGCTTCAGCTTCGGGTCGATCTCCATCCACTCGCTGTTGATATCCAGCGTGCTGACCGGGATTTTCTCATCCCAGCGCGGAAGATCCCACTGAGCGTCTCCGAGGAATCCGGTTGTGGTATGGAAAATCGGAACGCCGGATTTTCTGCCCGCCTCCAGCACCTTCAGAGCTTCCGCGCAAACCTCATCAGAGTGATCGCAGGTGAACGGATGGCCTTCGCTCATCCACGCCTTCGCCATATCCACTGTCGTGATTGCCGGCGCTTTTCCGTATCCCATCTTGCGCATAAAACCGCGCTCCTTATAAATCGCCCTGGCCTCCGCGAAAGCCTTCTTCAACAGTTCTTCGTCAAACTCATAGTGATCCACAAATCTGTAATCCTTGTTCTCTGCCATTTTCATCGCTCCTTACAATTCTCTAAATGCTGCATACCTCAATGCTGCGCTTATCGCTAACAGTTCGTTTGTATCCGGATCCGCAACTGTTGGAGCAATCATAGACGCAACTTTTTCTTTTTGCAAGAGCTTTCCCCCATTTGTCCATTCAGATACCATGACAAAACATGGACAGTCAATCTTCGATTTCGGCCGGTTTTCCCGCATTCAAGTACACGATTGCACCGATGATCAGTGCCATACCGACGATTTTCGAAACCGTAAACTGCTCCCGGAAAAACAGTGCTCCCACGACCGCAGCCACAAAAGGCTCCACGGTTGCCAGGACAGACGCACGCCCGGCCTCCACATGGGCAAGCCCTTTTGTATATAGCAAAAACGGCAGAACCGTACTGAGCAGCGCCAGCCCCACGGCAGCCAGAAGTGTTTTCGGCTCAGTCAAAAGTCCCATCTGACCGCCGACTCCGGATATGGGAACCGCACCGACAGCCGCAACCAGAAATGTATAAAACGTGATCGTCAGCGCATCATATTTATCCACGAGAAATTTCCCGAAAATACTGTACAACGCATAGCCGAAACCGGATCCGAGTCCCAGAATCAGCGCCTTCATCGAAATCACACTGCCTCCTGTAAACGCACCCGTCACGAATCCGAGTCCTGCAAATGTCAGAATCAGCGCCGCAATTTTCTTTCCGGTGATCCGTTCCCGGAAAAAAATGGCGGACATGATCATCACAAAAATCGGAGCCGTGTACAACAGCAGCGCCGGCACAGCAGAACCACCGATCAGTTCAATTGATTCAAAATAACAATAATTGAACAGTACAATGCTGAAAAGACCGGAGCCGATAAAAAACGGGATATCCCTGACCCTGATTTTCAGCTTTGACCGCCCCGTGACCAACAGATACACGAGCAGAATCAGTGCCGTAAACACAGTTCGCAGTGCCACACACTGCATGGAATCAAATCCCGCGGCATTCAGAATGTTAATAAAGATGGAGATGATCCCCCACAAACACCCGGCCATGATAATATAACATGCATGCTTCATCGCGTCATCCTCCTGACAGCAGCACCGCATCGCCGTATAAACGAACATGTATAAAAGTCAATGACACTTTCATAGTAACGGGGTGTGGTACCGGTTTTCATAAATCACACACATCATAGTTCGCATATACGTTTATTTTCAATCTCTTTTTTAAATTGTCAGTATAAGATACACTGACAATTATTTGACAATCTTTTCCGCGCGCTTTTTTTCTGAAACTTTTTATGCTATGATGTGCGGGAAATATCAGATATATTTCAGGCGCATATATCAGCTGTCGCTAAGCATGTTTGAAAATCGAAAGGAGGAGCGCAATGAAAAACAAATCTCTTTCGACACTTGGATTTATCATGGAATCCATGGATATACAGACAATATCTCTGGCACAGAACCTGCATGTGGACGCCAGTCTCGTCAGCAAATGGAAAACAGGCAGCCGCATACTGACTGAAAAATCCGCTTATTTCAACGACGTCATCGATTATCTGCTTTCCGTCAGCGAAGCAGATGGCTGCCGGCTTCTGAGCGACAGTCTGCACGCACTGTATCCGCAGGCGGACACGTCCGATTCTGCACAGCTTCGACACATGCTCCGGAAGGCGCTGGCCAGCCCGAAGCCTCTTGCACCGCCCAAAAAGGAGCGCGCATTCTTTACCGGCGTCAACTCTGTTCCCGTCCTGACCTTCGACGGATGCGCAGGCAGACGGACTGCCGTCCTGAAGCTGTTGGACTACGCGGATGAAATGTCCGCACCGGGAGACCTGATTTTTCTTGACTCTGAAGAATATAACTGGCTGCTGGAAAACCGGGATTTTTCCGCGGAATTTTCACGCCGTATTCTGACGCTGCTCAAAAAAAGGCTTCCATGCAAAATTTGTCATCCACTATTCCACCTACCGGGAACGGTTCATCCATCTTTTCAATGCCTGCAGTCCGCTTCTTTTTCACCGGAATGTAAAATGGTACTATTATGAATATTATGATGAAAACCTGATTAACTTTTCCTTTTTCATCCTGAATCACGCGATCTCCCTGCTCGGGATTTCCGTGGGAGACGACAATTCTTCCTCCATCGTTTTTACGGACAATAACATGGTCATCCGCCACGAAGCCATCGCCGACTATGTCATCGCCCGATGCCGCTGTCTGTTTGATGATTTCAACCCCTCCGAGTTTGAAACAGTCGTCAACGACATCTATCCGTTCAAACGAAAGGGTTCCTTCTACTGTATACTGCCCGCTCCGGCCTTTATGTCAGTCAAGGAATATCTGCTGAAGGAGATTCTGGCAGATAACGGCATCAATGAAGAAGACAGCCGGATCTACCTGGAACTGTACAACCGATTCCGGAAAGTCACCTCCTGCCATTATTTCAAAAAAGACATGCCGGAGGAACCGTTTATCTATATCTTCCAGCTGGAGGAAATGATTAAACGCGTCCGTGAAAAAACATTTATCAGCGGCAGTCTGACACTCTTGAACGGGAAAACCGTAAAAGTCACAAAACGCCAGTACGCCCAGGAAATCCGCGATCTGGCGAAAGACCTGATGAAATATGAAAATATGCAGATTGTATTTGTCTCAGAAAAAGATCTGGCTCCGCTTCCGTACATCAGCTGCTGGTGCCAGCAAAACCTCTGGATGGTCCAGATGGACAAAGAAGGATTCCGGCTCAGTGACGAGATCAGCGTTGTAAACGCCGCGGCCTCCGCGCTGGAACAGTGTATCCGCCGGACGCCGCCGGAACGGAAAAATAAAGAAAACGTTCAGAAACTTCTGTTAGATCTGGCGGAGGAACTGGAGACGGAGGAATAATCTGCCTCCCTCTCCGGATATCCTCCGAATCGTTCACACGGGGTTCATCCCGCGCCTCTGGTTGTAGAAAAACATCCACACCGCCATGGCAATGATCACCACATATCCAACCACACTGCAGCGGTCCGGAATCTGGTTAAACAAGAAATAACCGATGGCCGCAGAAAATATAATCTGCGAATAATCATACACGGATATCTCCCGCGCCGGAGCGTGATAGTAGGCCGCCGTAATGGCAAACTGTCCGCCCGCTGCCGCGAGACCGGCTCCCAACAGGGAAAAGACCTGCGCAATACTCATCGGCTGAAAAGCAAAGAGCAGATACGGCAGCGTCACCAGACAGGAAAATCCAGAGAAAAACAGAACCACCGTCGTCCCCTTCTGCCCTCTCTGGCCAAGAATGCGAACCATCGTGTAGGCAATGCCCGCACAGAGCCCGCCGCATAATCCGATCAGTGACGGAAACAGATTCATATTCAAAAACGTCGGCTTGATGATCAGCAGACTGCCAGCAAAAGCGCCGCAGACCGCCGTCACCTGAATCGGCGTCAGCTTTTCCTTAAGAATCAGGAACGAGAAAATGATCACAAAAAAAGGCGACATCTTATTGAGCATGGACGCGTCAGCCAGCACCAGATGATCCACCGCGTAGAAATTGCACAGGATACCGATCGTCCCGAAGCCCGCCCGCAGAATCATGAATTTCCAGTTTCCCTTTTCAACGGTAAATCGCTCCTTCTGCCGGATCAGCATGACAAGGGCGATCCCAAACGCAATCAGATTCCGGAAAAAACTCTTTTCCACCGAAGGAAGATCTCCTGCCAGACGCACAAACATATTCATAAACGCAAAACAAAGTGCCGATAAAACAATAAACAGAATCCCCTTATATTTTACTTTTACTTTCATAACGTCCACCTCTTCGAATCTGCACAAGGTTCTCAGACTCAGTTTCTGCTCAATCTTTCCTTATCATACGCTTAGTTTGCGGATTTGTATACCTTTTTCAACTTCTAAGCAGCAGCAGCGCTTCCTCCGGAATCCGAATCGCCAGCCGTTTCTTCTGCGACAGCTCCGATGCCTTCTTTTTATCCATCAGCAGGCGTATCTGCGCACCGCTCTCCCCGTCACAGTCCAGAATCAGTTCCGATTCAAACTGCTGCTCCATCATATGGTTCACCGCCATCACCGCACAGTTCGGCGGCATCTGATCTGAAATATTTTCATCCGGAAGCGTCTCGATATAATGCGCCCGGCTGCCGACATACTCCAGCCATTCCGGCACCTCCCGCTCCACTTCAAAATACATATCCCAATCCTCTGCAAAAACCTCGTGAGCCGAGATACGCTTCGCCGCCGATATATTCCGACAGCCGGACAGCTTCGCCGCCGACACCGTCTCGGGATTTGCAAAAAACTCTTTTTTATTCTGAATGGTCTCCACGTGTCCCGATTCCAATACACAGACACGGTCGCAGAGATGGTAGACCTCATCACGGCTGTGTGTAACAAACAGGATGGTCTTCTGAATCGACGCAAAGAGTTCCATCAGTTCCTCCTCCACCTGCCATTTCAGGTAGGTATCCAGCGCCGAGAGCGGCTCGTCCAGCAGCAGAATCTCCGGTTCGGAGGCAAGCATGCGCGCCAGCGCCACCCGCTGCTTCTGGCCGCCCGAGAGCTGGCGCGGCAGATGATCATTCAATCCGTCCAGCCGAAAGCTCTCGATATATCGCTGCACCACCTGCGGATCCGGATTCTTCCCCATCCCGGCCATGATATTCTTTTCCACCGTCATGTTCGGGAAGAGAGCATAATCCTGAAACATATACCCGACCTTCCGCTTCTGCGGAATCAGATTAATCTTCTTTTTCGAATCAAAAAGCGTCCGTCCGTTCAGAACAATCGTCCCCTCATCGGGCGTCTCGATACCGGCAATACATTTCAATGTCATGCTCTTTCCGCAGCCGGAAGCACCCAGAATAGCAAATATCTCCTGATCCGACTGAAACTCAACGTCCAGACAGAAGTTCCCGATTTTTTTTCGTATTGCAACTTCAATTCCCATATTTGATCTCCTATTATCATCCACCCGCGTCGTTTTCTGCTTTCATGTCACAGTATTCGCAGTCCTGGCCTTACCCACGCGGTATCCCATACAGCCGCTGTTGCAAAACGCACTTCACCGGAGCAGAATCCGTGCACGCCGTAATCGTCTACCACCGCTGTACGTTTTTCAAACCTTTGCCGGACACCAGATTCATCGCCACAATCACACCGAAAGCAATCAGCAGAATAATGATGACCCAGATACCGCCGGTCAGATAATCACCATCCTGTATGACCATGGCAATCCGCTGCGAGATGGTCGAAGTTTTATGCGGAATATTCCCTGCCAGCATGGATGTCGCTCCGTACTCTCCCAATGCCCTCGCAAATGTAAGAATCGTTCCCGACACAATACCGGGACCGGAATTCGGCACAATGACTCTCCAGAAAATCTGAATCTCCGACATGCCCAGCGTTCTCCCCGCATAAACCAGATTGGAATCCAACTGTTCGAACGCCGCGCGCGCATTGCGGTACATAAGCGGGAACGCGATGATGGTTGCCGCAATGATACAGCCGATCCAGGTCTGTACGATCTTAATGCCGAGTTCATTAAAAAGAAAACTTCCCAGCGGACGCTTTAAGCTGAACAGCAAAAGCAGGAAAAAACCGGCCACAGTAGGCGGCAGCACCATCGGCAGCGTTAAAAATCCGTCCGCGATCGCCTTGCCCCTTTCCCCGAGATGGATAACCTTACAAGCTGCAAAAATACCGAGGAAAAAACAGATAATCGTAGCCACAACACCTGTTTTCAGTGAAATAAATAAGGGACTCCAGTCAAGTCCGGATAAAATTTCCAGAACAGTATCCATAATATCTCCCATCTGTCTGTTAAGAACACTTTCATGAAAGAATGGCATCTGAAAAATCAGATGCCATTCCGTGTACTATGTGTCTTGTATCTCTGATGATAACTGATCAGTGTATATGCTTAATCCTCTACATCTGTATCAAAATAGTAGCTGTCAAATACTGCTTTTGCCTCGTCAGAAATAAGGAACTCGATGAAATCAGCCGCTGCCGCAGACTCAAGCTCGTCCGCGCTGCCGTTGGCAACCTGAGCAACCGGATAGATAACATCGCCGGAAAGATCATAGCTTACATACTCAAGAATCTCAATCTGATCCTCATATCCATAGGTATCGGAATAATAAACAGTACCAACCTCATTGGACTGTTCAGCAACGGCCTGAAGCACCTTGCTGACATTACCGCACTCATTGATCTCAATGCCGCCGAGCGCTGCGGAAACCTCATCCGTCGTGATCGTGGATACATCCTCTACCTCTTCAAGAAGACCGGCGTTCACCATAGCCTGACGAGTGTATTTGCCAACCGGAACAGAGCCGTCAGCCAGTGCAAGACTGGATGCGTTTGCAATATCGGAAAGACCGGTTACCGCGGTCTCACTGCCTGTATAGGTAATCACGCATACCTGATTGTTTACTACATTGTGTCTGGTGCCGTCAACAACCAGTCCGTCTTCCTCCTCCAGCGTATTCATCTGCTTCTGTGCAGCGGAGAAGAAAATATCAATGCCGTCACCGTTCGCTTCCTCGATCTGTGTCAGCAGTGTACCTGAACTGTCATAACTGCCGACGATCGTTACGTTAGGCTGAGTCTCATTGTAAACATCGATGAGTTCGGTCAGTACGGTCTGCAGGCTTGCAGCCGCATAGATCGTAATCGTTGTTTCCTCAAACTGTTCAACCTCTGCCTCTTCCTCAGCGGACAGTTCCTCCTCTGCATCGGCATCCTCTGCCTCTGCGGATACGGAAGCCTCGCCCGTTGTATCATCCGTACTGTCGGAAGCAGTGCTGCCGCAGCCTGCCAGCATGGCAGAGCCAACCATCGCAGCGAGGATAATACTTACAATTCTCTTTTTCATTGGGATAACCCTCCTGTTTTGCAAAATTAATATGTGGTACGACATAGTACCAGTTTATTCTATCGGCTCATTCATTCACTGTCAATAAAATAACAGAATGTGATTAATTCAATATTTGCAATTAGTCATTCCTGGTCTGCAACTACTTATTCCAAATTCGCATAACAGGAAATTACGCTTTCTCTGCCAGCGCTCCGCTCCGATAAGCTTCCAGAAGTTCCTCCAACTCCTCTATCTTCTCTTTCAGCAGCTTACCGGTATCTGTATCGCCAACCAGCTTACGGTGGGACGCATTCTTTTCATCCATAACAATATGGGAATGCGTACAGGTCTCATTCAGCACCGTCTTCTCCAGAGATTCAAAGGGTTCATGAGCTGCGAGAATCAAACCGTAAGAATTATAAATCAGCGTATAGCCCGCAATACCGGTCTTTGACTGGTAAGCCTTCGAAAACCCGCCGTCAACGACAAGCAGCTTACCGCCGCATTTGATCGGAGACTCTCCCTTCTTCACAATCACCGGAACATGTCCGTTGATAATATGCGCGCCATCCGGGTCAAGACCGAATTCCACCAGAATCCGATCGAGAACCTCCTCGTTCTCATACAGCCTGTAATAAGCATTCTTCGCCTCCTCATGAGGCTTTTTATCATCGATAAAATACCGCTCAAACGTCGCCATCTTCTGCTTGCCGTACACCGGCGACCCCTTATGGTTCCAGATATACCAGAGAATATCCTGTCCGTTTTGTTTTTCCTTCGGATCAAGGGAATAATAACCCTTGCGTGCATAGTGCTCCAGAATGTCGTATAAAGCCTTTCCGCTGTATTTTTTGCCAAACAGTTTTACTTCCTGGAAGCTGCCGTCCTCATTCAGCGGCACACAGCCGTGATACAGCAGATTACCGTTATAAACTTTATACAGGCTTCCCTTGGTATACAGGAAGCGAATGTGGCGCTGCAGACGTTCGCTCCTGAGGAAACTGTTTTTCAGACGTCTCACCACGTCGCTTTCCTCGTAGGTCAGATCATAAGGATGTTCCTTATCAAATGTCGGGAAAAATGTATCGTTCAGCTGATATTCTATGCCGTCAACAACGACTGTCCCCTTCTCCGGATCCATCTTGTCCAGGAGCAGGCGGTCATCCATCTCCCAGTCCGGATGGCGTTTGATCAGCTGTCCTTCCAGCTTAAACTGGATGATTGAGATCGCCTTGTGCATTTTCGCATCGATCTCCGCAAAGCTTGTGTCGTAACTGTCGTCGGACACACGAACCGCAAATGTTTTGCTGACCGGTCCCTCATAGGACTCCAGAGCCAACCTCATCAGCGGAACTAGGTTAATCCCGTAAGAATCCTCCAGGATGCCGAGGTTCCCGTAACGGGCACAGATGCGCAGCATGTTGCACATACAGGCTTCCGATCCGGCCGCCGCACCCATCCAGAGAATGTCGTGATTGCCCCACTGAATATCCACAGAGTGATGCTTCATCAGATCATCCATGATCAGATGCGGATAAGGACCGCGGTCAAAGATGTCGCCGATCACATGCAGATGATCAATTGTAAAACGCCGGATCAGATGCGAGAACGCACAGATCAGCTCGGGCGCTCTCCCGGTCTCAATCACGGAATTGATGATTTCAAAATAATATGCCTCCTGGTCGGACACATCCGGCCGACCGGCCAGAAGCTCTTCGATTACATAGGCAAAATCCTCCGGCAGAGATTTCCTCACCTTCGAACGCGTGTACTTGGAAGAAGCATTCTTGCACACGCGAATCAGGCGGAAAATTGTTACGCGATACCAGTCCGTCAGGTTCTCCTCATCCTCCAGCTGCTCCTGAATCTGTTTGATCTTGATCTCCGGATAATAGATGAGCATGGCGAGCGTCCTCTTCTCCGGGATGCCCAGTGAACTGCCGAACTCCTCCTCAATCTTTTTCTGTATGGCGCCGGAACCGTTGCACATGATATGGCGAAACTGCTCATATTCCCCGTGAACGTCCGTAATAAAATGCTCCGTTCCCTTCGGAAGGCTTAAGATCGCTTTCAGATTGACGATCTCCGTCGCCGCCGAAGCAATACTCGGATACTGGTTTGCCAGTACGCTTAAATACTTTAAATGTGCGTTTTTCATAATAATATAATGTCCCCCTGTCAGTGTTATATTCAAAAAATCAGCCTCGGATCACATCCCCCATATCATAAAATCCCGCCGGTTTCCCCGCCAGAAATTTCGCCGCCTCAATAGC